>Ga0268298_10000069_pt1 | contig 124554 bp, 99 predicted proteins | sample WWTPWeurt_MetaG_FD_194462 | JGI IMG/M metagenome (GOLD analysis project Ga0268298, IMG submission 194462) | Activated sludge microbial communities from WWTP in Nijmegen, Gelderland, Netherland - WWTP Weurt | ecosystem: Engineered > WWTP > Aerobic digester > Activated sludge | place...
ATGCGTTGGAATGTGCTTTACGCTTGTTTGTCTTCTGTTTCAACAGCAGACAACTTTATAAACAGCGTTTTCCAAATTACACTTCTCATGTAATGGACTTTGTTAGCCCACTTTTTTAGACACTCTCTGGCTGGTTGGAATCCGCATCGTGTGTGATTTCTGGTATAATCCCAGCCCGTGACTGGTCCTGCCCGACGGTTCCCTATGGGGCTGTGGGTTAGGAGACCTGCATAGATTTTTGGAAAGGAGAAGCATACGTCATGCCGCTCGCAAAAGAAGTAAAGGCGAAGGCGATCGAAAGTTTTCATCGCCACGAGAAAGACACCGGTTCCCCTGAGGTCCAGGTGGCCATTCTCACCAACCGCATCAACCAGCTCACTGAGCATTTGCGGAACAACAAGCAGGATCAATCCTGCCGCCGCGGTCTTCTCAAATTGGTAGGTCAGCGCCGACGGTTGCTTACGTACTTGCGCCAGAGCAATTACCAAAGCTACCTGACAGTGACCGAACGTTTGAGCCTCCGCCGAAAGTAAATAGTACGTCAACCCTGTAGGGGCACGGTTACCGTGCCCCTACAGCATGTAAACCCGTCGTCAGGTATTGAATAGCGCGAACAACACAGTTGTTCCCACTCTTCAGTCCCTGACCCGCAGGCGGAAAGTATGTACGTCAACCTTAAGGTTGACGTACCCAAGGAGACAATTAAATATGAAACCCGAAGGTAAACGTTATTCAGCCGTCGTTGGCAACAAGACGGTGACCATCGAAACGGGCCGACTCGCCGGGCAGGCGGGCGGCGCTTTGACGCTTGGCATCGATGAAGCGATAGTGTTCGCCTCCGCCACAATGGGCGGCGTGCGCGACGGTATCGACTTCTTCCCGTTGAGCGTGGAATATGAAGAGAGACTCTACGCCGGAGGAAAAATCCCCGGTTCATTCTTCCGCCGGGAAGGGCGCGCCTCTACAGAGTCGATCCTCACCGCACGCCTGACCGACCGTCCGCTGCGCCCGCTTTTTCAGGATGGGATGCGAAATGAAGTACAAGTCATTATGTATTCGTTCTCGTCTGACGGTGTGAACCCGCTTGATATTCTCGCCATCAACGCTGCTTCGGCTGCGATTATGATTTCGGACATCCCCTGGGGCGGGCCGGTGGGCGCAGTGCGTGTGGGCCGTGTTAACGGCGAGTTTGTCATCAACCCGACTTTTGCTGAAATGGACGCTTCCGACCTCGACCTGCGCATTGCAGGCACCAAGGACGCCATCTTGATGGTGGAGTGTGGCGCAATTGAAATTCCCGAAGATGTGATGGTGGCTGCTTTGGAATTAGGCCACCAATCCATTCAACCCATGATTGACCTGCAATTGCAAATGGCCGCTGAGATCGGCAAGCCCAAGCGTGAGGTCAAGCTCTACCTGCCCGGTGACGAGATCCGGAAGAAGGTCTTCAACCGCGTCAGTGGACCGATGAACGAATTGCTTGATAAGCCGCTCTCCAAATCCGAGTTTTATGGCGGCATGGATGCGATCAAAGAGACAGCCAAGGCTGAGTTTGTGACCGTGCCTGAGAATGGCAACCCTGCCGATTATATGAGTAGCGCGGATTTTAGCGAGGCCTTCAGCATGGCCGAACAGGCCGTGGTTCGTGAGCGAATTTTGAGCATGGGCAAGCGCCCCGATGGCCGCACGCCGACCGACATCCGCCCGATTTGGTGCGACGTGAACGTGTCGCCGCGCGCGCATGGCACAGGCTTGTTCACCCGTGGCGAGACTCAGATATTATCCTTTGCCACTCTTGGCACCCTGGGCGAGGCGCAGGAACTAGATAACCTTTCCCCGAACGATACCAAACGCTACATGCATCATTACAACTTCCCGCCCTTTTCCACCGGCGAGGTCAAACCTTTGCGTGGACAGAGCAGGCGTGAGGTCGGACATGGAGCGCTGGCTGAACGAGCCCTGGAACCTGTCATTCCGTTGGAAGAATCCTTCCCGTACACCATCCGTGTTGTGTCAGAAGCTTTGTCCTCCAACGGCTCGACTTCGATGGGCTCTGTCTGCGGTTCGACTCTTGCGCTGATGGATGCGGGCGTGCCGATCAAGGCTCCCGTCTCCGGCGTGGCGATGGGACTTATCACCGATGAGACTGGCCGCTATAAGATCCTGACGGATATTCAGGGCACGGAAGATCACCTTGGCGATATGGATTTCAAGGTCGCTGGAACTTCTGCAGGTATTACTGCTTTGCAGATGGATATCAAGATCAGCGGTTTGAGCACGCAGATGATGAAGGAAGCGCTGGAACAGGCCCGTGTGGCGCGCATGTCGATTATGGACAAGATGCTGGCGGTCCTGCCTGAAGTGCGCAAGGAATTAAAGCCGCATGCGCCGCGCATCATCACCGTGAAGATCCCTGTCGATAAGATCGGTGCATTGATCGGCCCCGGCGGCAAGAACATTCGTGCCTTGCAGGACGAGACCGGTGTGAAGATCGATATCGAAGAAGACGGCACTGTTTATATCGCCTCAACGAATGGCGCAGGTGCGAAGATTGCCCAGGAACGCATCGAAGCGATGGGCGAGTCTGCAGTTCCGGGCAACATTTATACCGGCAAGGTTGTGCGTGTCGAGGCCTTTGGCGCTTTTGTGAATCTCCTGCCCGGCATGGACGGCCTTGTCCATATCTCGCAACTCGACAGCGAACGTGTCGAGAAAGTGGAAGATGTCTGCGTGGTCGGTGATGAACTGACCGTGATGGTAACAGATGTGGATGCTGGCGGTAAGGTGCGTCTCTCCCGTCAGGCCGTGCTCGAAGGCTGGACTCTTGAAGAAGCCCGTGAAAAGGACAAAGGCGGCGGGAGTCGCGGCGGTGGCGGACGCGGCGGCGACAGGGGTGGCCGTGGCGGGGATCGCGGTGGACGCGGCGGAGGGGATCGTCGCGGAGGTGACCGTGGCGGGCGTGACCGCAGATAGTTTGAATGGAATGAGCGGATGGAGATCACTCCATCCGCTTTTTGTTCCAGTTGCCCTGTTTTACCCGGGCTTTCATGTTACACTCCCGAACATGGACATAACGGCTTTTGACAACACCATATACGATCATTGGAGCGGCTATTTCGGCTGCAAGCCTGAGACCGTGAGACAGCACGGAACGACCCTGCTGCCTGAGCGCAAGTATGAAGGGGATCGGGTTGTTGCGCTTTGGTATATCGGGCTGCATACTTTTGTGCAGATTGACCCTGCCTGTTTTGAGCAGCTGGACTCCTTGGTGAAGACGCTCCCACCCCAGACGGCATTGCAGGGGGAGCATATCCAATCTGCCTTTGAGGAGGGGACCATCCTCACGCATGATTCCGGCCTGACCTGTTATCTCTTCCCGCCCGACCTGCCAGATTATCTTCCGCCAGCCCCTTTTTACTTGCGCCAGTTGACCGAAGCAGATGCAGACTTAATGTCTGCGCTGCATGCGGCTAATACCCCGGCGGATGTGGACGAAGGTTATGTAGAAGTGACGCATCAAGCTGTCTTTGGCTGCTTCCATGACCGGGAACTGGTCGCCGCTGCCAGCGGATATGAACGCACCGGCTTTATGGATATTGGTGTGCTGACCCACCCCAGTTTCCGCAAGAAAGGATTGGGACGGGCGGTTGTGGGCGCCTTGTGCGCCTGGTCTCACCAAAATGGCTATCTTGCCCAATATCGCCACAACGCTCTAAACACCAGTTCGCAGAAAGTCGCAGCCTCTTTGAACTTCAGAATGTACTTCAAATCTGAAAGTTTTACATTGGGGAATTTCTGAAGATCGAAGATGGAACTTGCGGATCCCGCCCAAATAGGAACCCTGTGAAATTTACAACCCTTTACCATCGCTACCCACCCCAGTTCTGGCTGATGATTCTCGGCATCGTTATCAGTACCGCGGGGGGCAGCATGATCTGGCCCTTCATGCTCATTTATGCAGGCGGCAAACTCGGGCTGCCGCTCAGCGCCGTGGCTTCGCTCATTTCCATCAACGCCGGGGTCGGACTCTTTGCATCCTTCCTGGCCGGGACATTGGCCGACCGCATTGGGCGCAAAGCCGTAATGGTTGTCAGCCTGGCCATGATCGGCGTGGCTTATTTCTTTCTCGTACAGGCGGAAACCTACCTGCAATTCGCGCTGCTGATGGGGTTGGTCGGCCTTTCCAACCCGCTCTATCAGGTTGGCGCGGATGCCATGCTGGCGGATATGATTCCCTCTGCGCAACGCACCGATGCCTACGCCATTAACCGCATTGCCAACAACGCCGCCTTTGGGATCGGCCCGGCCATCGGCGGATTCCTCGCAGCGACATCGTATAACCTTGCCTTCTACGGAGCATCCGCCGGATTTCTCATCTATAGTTTTATCTGGTTATTTTTTGCACATGAAACTCTTGGCAAAGCCACCAGCGAAGAAATCACTTTCAATAAAACGAGTCAGGTTCCGGCAGGGAATGAAGCGGCACGATCCGATGGATATGGCCGCGTTTTCAAAGACCGCCGTTATATGGCCTTCGTCGCGCTGGTCGGGCTGGGGTTGATCGCGCCTTCCATTTTGTGGATCCTGATGCCGGTGTATGCCAAGACCAACTTTGGCGTGCCTGAAGCGTTATATGGCTGGATCCCCACCACCAATGCGGCCATGTGCGTCTTCATCCAATACGCGGTCACGAACGTCACACGCAAATACGATACCCTGCCGGTTGTGGGTGTGGGCATGTTCATCTACGCCATGGGCGTGGGCAGCGTGGCGTTGATGACGGGTTTCTCCGGCTTTTGGCTGAGCATGGTCATCCTGACCTTTGGTGAACTGACCATTGTGCCGACCGCCAGCAAATACGTGGCAGATATTGCACCTGCCGACCTTAGGGGCCGTTACATGAGCCTGTATTGGTTCGGCTGGGGCGCATCGCGCACACTGGCGCCGCTGATAGGAGGTTATCTCAATGACAATATTTCCCCGCGTGCCATTTGGATTGGAGGCCTGCTGATTGGCCTGACCAGCACCCTCGGCCTTTTCCTGCTCAACAGCCTTTTTCACGCTCGCAGCGCGCTTCCCGCCCGTCCTGAAGCGGATGCGTGACCAAGCGGCTTTGGTATCGCTTCAAGGACTCCAATGACTCCAGCCGTTTAAACTTCGACCTGTATTGCGCTGCCGGATTCATACCGCCGCAGTCCCGAATGAAAGACCGTCACTGCAAGGACAAGAAAGATGGCCGATGCTGCTGTCACTTGCAGCAGGCTTTGCCAGCTGAACGAACGTACGAATTCGGCTGGCACCGTCCCAACCAGCGCCGCTGGGATGATGGTCAGCAGGATGAATTTGGTGGTGGTGTCGAACAACACGCTGGGATAGAGTGAAAAGGTCAGCATGGCGCTTAAGGCGATCTGACTTAGTGCAACCGTATTCCCCAGCCAGAACGAGAGGGATTGAATGATGGTGAGGAACGAGATGAAAATGCACACGCCCGCCAGCACGCTGAGCAGGTAACGCAGGAAGCCATCCCCGGTGAGATAACCTGAAAGCAAATAACTGGCAACACCATAAAGAATGTCTCCCATGCCGCTGCCAATGCTTTTGGAAGCCAGCACATGCAGCAGTACCGGCTTGGGCAGCGAGAGGTAATAATCCAGCCGACCTTGGGCAATGACTTCGCCCAGCGTGGTGAAATGACCGAAGAAGTAGGCGGCCATTCCCCAGGCCGTGGCGGCGATGCCGTACAAAAGCATCATATCGTGGAGAGTCCAGCCGCGCACTTCCTTGAACTTGTCAAAATACAAATACCAGAACATGAAATACGCGCCGTTGTTGATGACCATGAAGACGATCTGGGTCAGGAAAGCCGAGCGGAATTCCATGGCCGCCTGCAGGTTGGCCCTCCAAAGCGCAAGAAGGAATTTGAGATTTTTCATGATTAACCGCCGTTGACCGTCAATACTTTTTCGCTGCCACGGTAGGCCAGCGCCACGGCAAATACCAACACTGCCACCCAGATCCATTGACCGGCCAGCATCTGCCCGAACAGGGACAGGTCGGGCTTGACGAAGAGGCGCGCGGGAGCGTACATCATGTAAGGGAAGGGCAGCATGCGGGTGATCCGTTGCAGCCATTCGGGGAAGAGGTCGAGAGGCAGCATCATGCCGCCAAGGACAAAGACCATCTTCTGATAGACCAATTCAAAGGAGTTGGTCTCCTCTACAAGAAAGGCGGCCAACCCGATTAATGCCATCATGCAGAAGTGCAGGAGCCACGCGCCGATCATGGCCGTCAGCGCCATGACCCAGCCCAGCGGCGAAGGAGGGGGACCGGCCAGCAGCCAGGTGATCAGCACCCCGACGATGATGTTCATGATAATGCGCAAGAGACTGTCGCCTAGCCCGAAGGAGAAATGATAAAGGATGAAGTTATACGGCTTGCTTAGGATGTAAGCCACTTCACCGTTCTTGACCTGCTCCGAGATGACGCGGTTGATGCGCGGACGGCCCAACTCGATGGTTTCGGCCATCATCAAGTACCAGAGCAGGTTGGCAAAGGTCAGCCCGTTAAGAGTGTCTGTGCCAGTGACAAGGAAAGTAGTTTTCCACAACCCGGCAAAGATGAACAGGAAAACGGCAATGCTCACCGACCGTCCGAGGAAGTCGCCCGGGTAGGCGATGTTGTTAATGAACTGCATGTTGATGACTGCCAGATATTTTTTCATTGCTCTATAAAATCCCAACATCTTTTGGGGCGGCTTCTTTATAGATCTTCGCAATGACCTCTTCCAGTGGCGGGTCGGAGATGGTGATGTCCACCAATGCGCCGACGGATGAGAGATAAGCCATGACCGCATCCACAGGGGTATGTTCGGTATCGAAGCGCAGTTTCACACCGTAGCGCCCGACCTTCAAAATGTCCACGCCTTCAAGGTGAAAGCCTTGGGGTACCTCCTCGGCATAGCGGACCTCGACCAGTTTGGTAGTGAGGTGCTTGCGCTTCAGGTTCGAGACCTTATCCTCGTACACGATCTGTCCGTGATTGACGATGATGACGCGCCTGCACAGGGCTTCCAGGTCGCCCGCGTCGTGGGAGGTCAGCAGGACGCCCACGCCCTCTTCCTGGTTCATGCGACGGATGGCGTCGCGGATGTGTTGTTTGGCGACCACGTCGAGGCCAATGGAAGGCTCATCGAGCAGGATCAACTTCGGGCGGTGCAGAAGCGAGGCGGCCACCTCGCAGCGCATCCTCTGGCCGAGCGAAAGTTTGCGGACGGGCGTCTCCAACAAGTCACAGATCTCAAAGGCTTCTGCCAAAAAATCGATGCGCTTCTTCGTCTCACGATCATCCAGTTCGTAGATGCGGCCGAATAATGTAAATGTGTCGATGGCGGGCAGGTGGTACCAGAGTTGCGGACGTTGACCGAAGACCGTACCGATGTGAAAGGCAAGTTTTTGACGCTCGCGCCACGGTGTAAGGCCAAGTACTTTTGCTTCACCCGCGCTGGGATGCAGGATGCCGGTCAGCATTTTGATGGTTGTGGATTTACCCGCACCGTTTGGCCCAATGAAGCCGAGCAGTTCGCCCGCTTCCATATGGAACGATAGGCCGCGCACCGCTTCCACTGTGCTGTATTCAGGCCGGAAGAGTGCGCGCCAGGAAGCTGCCAGCCCGGCGGCTTTGCGCTTGGTTTGAAAGGTCTTTTGGAGTTGGTTTACTTCGATGGCTATCATGGTGATGTAAAATTAGGGAATGGGTTTCATAGTATTATATAATGCCCGCGCCTGAAAGCCATAATGAAAACCAAAAGATTTTCAAGGACACGGACGAGGTGAAGAGGAGTTGTATGCGTAAGATATCAATTTGGCTGGTGCTGGTCATTCTTTCACAGGCATGTTCGATGAATCAAATTTTTCTGGTGCCAACGGCTACCCCAGCCCCCCCTACGTTGACGCCGTTTAGCCCATCCACACCTTTGGATACTGTTACGCCGACGCATACCTCCACTCCCATGCCATCGGCGACGGTCGTCCGTATTCCAACCCAGGACCCAAGTCAGGTCGCGCCGACCTTTATGCCGGTACCGATCTACATCGACGGCAAAACTGCCACCCCGATGGTCTCCTCCACGCCTTTCCGGCCGGGCGGTGGTTTTACACTCGTGACCGTCTCCGAGGGGCGTATTTATTGGGGCGGCTGCAAACACAACCAAACCATTATCACCGCCCAGGTGGAGGAGACGGATGAAGTGGTTAGCGTGATCCTTTTCACGCGCGCCAAGGATGCAGAATCGGAAGATTACACCCCGTGGACGAATGGCAATGTGATGTACAACAATGGCAGCGGACGCTTCACATACAAGATGGTCGGGAGTGAAGTGGAGGGGCATAACCATTACAAGAAGCTGTGGGTCTTTTTCCAACTGGTCGCCACCAATATCAAAGGAGAGGAAATTGGTCGCACCAAAATTTACACCGACCAGATTGCCATGTCGCCCTGTATGTGCCTCGACCCGTCCACCGGCTGTCCGCCGACCGCCCAACCCGCCAAGCCATGAAAAAAATCAGCCTTTTCCTGCTTTTGATCGTTTTTTCCTTTGCCTGCTCGTTCAGTGATTTTGTGACCGCACCGACTGCCACGCCGGGACCTCCGGCAACTGTCACCCTGACCCCGCCGCCAACGGATACGCCGCTTCCGCCTTCGCCGACCTTTACCACCACTCCGACGCTGGTTGGTTTCAAAGAGCCGACCGCAACCTCCATTGAGCCGACGGCCACCGAAGTGGTCAGCGTCACTCCGCTGGTGATGATCACACCGAATACTACCACGCCCACCCTGCAAATGGATGGCTTTATCTTCATCAACACCTCCCTGGCTGAGTTTTACAAAGGCAACATCTGTGAACCCTTCACGGTCAAGATCACTGCCCAGATTCTTGACCGCGACGCGGTGAAGTATGTGCTGCTGTTTGCGCGCTTCAAAAGTACCACTGCCGAACGGTATGGCAAATGGACCAGCATCCCAATGGAAACCATCGGCGCAGGCACCTACGTCCACGACTTGACCTCCGATCAGGTCAAGGAAGATGAATACTTCCAGAATGCGTGGCTCGAGTATCAGATCGTGGCGACAAACGCAGCAGGCGCCGAGATCGGGCGCAGCGCCATTTTCAAGGACAGAATCAAAATGCTTGCCTGCATCCCCACCGACACGCCTACGCCCGCCACAGTCAAGCCGTAATGGATTTTCCCTCCGACTTCCTTCGTTTTCTGACATCTGCTTCCCGCATCGTCATCCTGACCGGTGCTGGGGTTTCCCAGGAGAGCGGATTGCGCACTTTCAGAGACGCTCAAACCGGACTTTGGGCCCGATACAAACCAGAAGACCTGGCTTCTCCCGAAGCTTTTGCCCGTGACCCCAAACTTGTCTGGGATTGGTACGCCTGGCGGAGGGAAGCCATCAAAGGAGTGCGCCCCAACCCGGGGCATTATGCCCTGGTTGAGATGGAAGCGCGCGTCCCCGAATTCACACTCATCACCCAGAATGTGGATGGCCTGCATCGTTTTGCTGGCAGTAGGAATGTGTTGGAATTGCACGGCAATATTCAACGTGTTCGCTGCGCCGATTGTGGCACTTTCACAGAAACCTGGGGCGATGATAGCGAGTCGGTGCCCGTTTGTGATCGCTGTGGGGGATTGCTGCGACCGGATGTGGTCTGGTTCGGCGAACCATTGCCGCGCGCCGAGTTGGAATCTGCGGTGAAGGCGTCGCGCGGTTGTCAGGTCTTTTTTTCGATTGGCACATCAGGTGTGGTGCAACCGGCAGCATCCCTCGCGCATGCTGCTCGGAATAATGGTTCGGTTGTGGTGGAGATCAATGCCGAGCCGACCCCCTTGACCCCAAAAACAGATTTTGCTTTTCACGGCAAATCCGGCGAAGTTTTGCCGGATTTGATCAAGGCTGCCTGGGGGTGAAGGAACTATTTTTCTTCGAACGTGAAATTTACGATCAATTCATAATCGCCAGGGGCTTGTGAAGCCGGGTCGCCTTCCACTTCTTCAGTCACATGCATCACATACCGCAGAGTATGTAACCCGGCGGGGATTTTCCGCAGTCGGATTCGCCACACCCTGAATTCATACTGCTCTCCATTAGCCTCGCCGGACCAATCGGCTATGTTGAAGGCGGGCAGGTCTACCGTGTACCCGTCGATGCTGAGGTCCCAAGTGCGCGCCTGCCAGAGGGCATCGCGCAGATCAGTCCTTGATGCAACAATGCCATATCCAATGAACAATTCATCGACCCAGGGCACAGTACACTCGACCGTCCGCGTCCCCGGTTCGGGGGGCATGCTGCCGTCACAGAACTCCCAAATATCCTGCGAGTTCGAATGCCCGTAGCGGTTGACCCACATGGGGCCGATTCGATCACTGGGCCAGAGTTTGTCGGCTGGGCCGCATGAGGTTAGCAGAATGGCAAACATTGCCAGAAGAACGAGATGGCTTCCTTTTTTCATGAAGAGGATTCCATCAGACGCACATCCGGAAAGTAAATGGTGGGGAAGGAGAAGTTCATCTGGGCAAACTTCCAGCCATCCGCTTCATGCACGACGACGGCGGTGAACCTCAACGCCCAGACGAACTTCTCACCGCGGCGAATCTCGTAGACCGTATTCGTGCCTCCGCGCAGGATGTAATGCAGTTTTTGTTCGGCGGGCAGGACCGAATTATCGATGAAGTCCCGCACAAAATTCAGGTACGACGCATAGTTTTCCTCGCCGATGGTCTGCGTGACGGTGGCTGTGGTTGCGGTCCAGCCAATGTTTTCGCGGGTATTGATTGTGGCAGAGTCAAGGTCCAGCCGTAGATCCCCCCAGGATTCCCAGTCACCCCGCACCAGGTCCCGGGCCGAAGCGCGGTCTTGATACCATTCATTTTCACCAGGCCTGACTCCATTTGTGCCGATGACTTCCGCATCGGCTGTGAATAGTTCCATGAAAGCATCCAGTTGGGATATGTCCCGTTTTGTGTACCCCTCCTGAAAGGTTTGCAACAGCGTGCGGATCTCTTGATGTGTATTCATGCAGGCTCCATTGAAAGATTGGTTAATTCCATGCGGCGGCCAGGGATCTCAGCCGTGGCGCAACTTTTGAGACAAGGTCTGCGATGTCTGTAGCCTCCTCGCTCAAGAGCGCTTCGATGACACAGCCGAGGGCGCGCAATAGTTCCTGGCGCTCAAGCGTGGCGACGAAGCAGGGCTGGAAGGTGTTGAGAACTTCTGGCGGGAGGTCGTCAAAACCGCGGCCGTTGCTGGCGGGCAGGCCGTGCCGCAGGCAGGCCAGGTGCAGGGCATAATTCCGTGTTTCGCTGATCCAATATTCGGCCTGCCAGAATTTTTCCCGCTCGATGCAGAAACGCGCGCGCAGAGCGTGATGGGCAGCGTAGCCGAAAAGTTCGCGCGCGGGCGGCGGTTTGAGGTGTTCCCTCTCGACGGCTTCGCCAAAAAGAAGTTTGAACCTGGGGCTGGTGGCGCCAAATTTTGAAGCAGGTGTGAACGACAAGTCAAATTGCAGGCAGCCGGGCAGCAAAAAAACGCGGTAGATCGAGGGGCCGCTAGGCAGGTCGAAGAGGTGGGCGGCATCGAATTCCTCGAAGAGAATGTGAGACCAATCGTCGAGCACGGAGTGAAGCGCATGCTCGTCTGCGACGGCGAAGGTCAGGTCGAGATCCGACCAGCGGTCGCCTTCGCTCAAGGCCAGCGAACCGACCACAGCGCCCGCCGCCACGCGCGGGTCGGAATCAGCGAGTTGCAGGATGCGCCGGCGGACCTGGTTACGATAGTCAATATTGAACATGTGCCTACTTTTTCGCAGGCTGCTTTAAATTCTCTGTGACCCTGAACTTGACGATCCGGCTGATCAATTTCAAGGGCATGGGCTTATCAATCGGGAATTGCACCGACCCTTTTGCGCCTTCGTATTTGGATAGTTCTTTGGCAAAGGCAGTGATGCCACTGGGGGTCGGATAGAACCCGATGTGATTTTTGAAGGCAGCAAAGTGGACCAGGTTTCTGCCGTTCAGCGTGAAGGTGGGCATTTGATAACCGATCTTTTCTTCAGCATTCGGCGCTGCGGCCTTGATGGCAGCACGCACCGCCTGTAAAATAGCCTGCGTCTCCTTTGGGAAGGTCGCGATATATTCATCGATCGTGCTAAAGCCGGACTTGCTTTTTTCCATGGGATCTCCTGTTTTTGAATGTGCCCCTATTTTACGCCTGCCAGTCACTGATGCGTTCGCTGAGTTTGGAGATGCGTTCCCGCAGCAACACGGCCAGCACGCCAAACATCAACAGCAGGATGCCTGTACAGCCGATCAGGAAGATCGAGCCGATATCCTTTAATGCGCTGTAGACCACGGTCACCACACCGAGGATCGCGAACCCGATGGGGAAGAAGGTCAGGCTGCGCGAGCGGATGACGATGCCGTACACCAAAACAATCAGCGCTTGCAGGAAGAGGATGAAGAAATAGGCCAGGCTGTTGCGTTCGAGCATTTCAAAGTAAGTGGTGCCGAGCAGGACGAACTGTGAGGCCATGCCCATGGCAAAGGCTCCACTGCGGCTCTCGGCGCGTGTCAGCAAATAGTGCTGCACCAATCCCAAAAGCGCTGCTCCGACTGAATAGAATTGCGGCTCATCCACATGCAACTCGGCCAGTATGATAAAGTAGGCCATGAGATATAGTCCATTGGCAGGAAACGCCAGCCAGGCATTTTTCTTTGAGAAGGCTTCGGCTGCCCATAAAGTGGCCGCCACCGCCACCGGCAGCGACGCATCCAACCCGCCGAGAATGGGTGCCGCTCCCGAAACGAGAGTGCCCAACCCGAGTCCGCTATAAAGCAGGGATTGATCCCAGCCTGTAGCGCGACCACGCAGGCGCAAAACATACCCTGTGGCATAGTAGAGTACCGCCACTCCAATAACAGGGTGAATCCATTTCGTCACGTCGAACTCGCGGAAGAGGAAGGTCACAAAGAGCGGCAGGCTGGCAGTAAAGGCGTAGAGCAGGTTGGGTTGGCGGTAGAGTAGACTCACGATCAGGAAAAGAAGCGCATACAGCCCAAAACCGGTCACTGCGATGGCATTGCTGTTTTCCGTGAAAAGGAATCCGTAATTTGCGAGGGTTAATAATCCGGCGATGAACCGCACCACAAAACTCAGCGGGCGCGAATGGGGGAAGGTCAGGTGGGCGAGCAGGTCGGCCAGCACACAGATGAAACTATACGCCAGCAGGTGATAGGGGATATGGTCGATGTGGAAGTCATTCAAGATGAAAGAGGCGCCGAGCGTGAAGAAGAGCGGAGCGCCAATCTCGAACCAGCCATTTTTTTGAAGATACATTTCTGCGATGAATAACAGGCCAATGGCCAGTGAGTACCAGCCGACATTCTGCCTGACCAGTATTGCCGCGGTGAACACAGTAATGGAGCCAAGTGCCAGCCCGCTGTACCGAAATACCTCGGAGGTTTTTTCTTTTGTGCGCAGGCTTACCCCGGCGATGAAATACAAGAGGCTTAACGCCGTGAGCGCAGGCAGCCATGCATCCAGATGGAAGGCCTCCAACCCGTAGATGACGGCCAGGGGCAGGTAGATGGCAGGCAGGTAGCCCAATAACGGCTTTTGATAAATGAGCGCATAGGTTGCTGTGAAGGCTGCCAATATCGCATAGCTGATGGCGATATGTCCGCTCGCTGGCTGTGAAAGAAAAAGAATGGATGTGATGGCGAGGAAGAGCACGCCATACCAACGCAACGGCAGGCGCCACGCAGGGTCGGACTTCCAGTCTTTGGCCATGAACAGGTCAGGCGCCAGGAAAAGTAAGGTGAGCAACAAAACCGGATAGCCGCTGAATAAGTGCAGATTCACCATGATGTCGAGGCTGAAGAATGCGAAGTAGGCGATGACGAAGTTCAGCAAGGCCATTGTCCACAACCACCAGCGCGAACGGAGGGCATGCAACGCCGTGTAGAGCATCGTAATGACAAGAGCGGTCAGCATTCCCAGCCAGAGTTCGTAATCAAATCCGATTCCCAGACCCCAGGCCAGGATGGGAATGGAAGCCAGCAGGGCCGGCAGGCTGTATTTGCGGAAGGATTCACGGCGATGTAGAACCTCGCTGACAATGGCAGGCAACAGGCCCCATGTCACCTGAATGATTGCAGAGGCCGGGGCATTGACCTGAAAGGCGGTGTTGATGAACCACGGCTGCGGGATGAGACTTCCGGCGGCAAGCCAGGGGAATAGGAAAAAGGGGTACAACCCATCCGAGAAGATAAAAAATACACAGGCAAGCCCCCATAGCAATACAGAAGCCAGGCTCCACAACGGTTGGCTGTTCCCGCCGAAGGTATTCATGAGCAGGATCGAGAATGAGCCTGCCAATGCCAGCAACATCACGCCTTGACTGCTCAAAAAAAGCGGCAGGGAGAATTTGGCATCGCGCCATGTTTTGATCCTCCACACACCGGCCAGCCCCGCGAGCGCGGTCAGGCCGAGCATGAGGGCATGGAATTCGGGGCGCGCATCGAACAGGTTGCCGACATGGAACAAGGCCAGCCCCAGCGCCCCCAGGGCGGTAACACTGAACAGGCGCGACTCATACAACCAGGTCCCGCCGCTCCAGATGACGGCCATGAGGAGGTAAATGACGATCCAATACCCTGCTGTAATGGTGGTTGAGGTATTGAAGGTCGCTTGCAGCGATTGCTCAAGGCTGTTGGCGGTGATGGGCAGCAGGAAGGAAAAGACGATGAAGAGCGCAAAGCTGGGCTGCGGCAGGCGCTTGCGGATGACCACAGCCAGCCCGCCAAAAATGAACGTCCCAAGGATGAGGATGGGCAGGCGTAATTCCGGCACCACCGCGCCAAGGATGGCGGCGGCAGCGATCACGAAGAACGCGCCAAGATAGAGGTAGATCTTAATGCTCGCTTCGCTGGTCAGAGTTTGCAGCAGGGATGGGCGTGGGGCTTCCGGTTGTGCGGGTTGAAGTGCGGGAGTTGCTGCAGGTGTGAGGTCAGCCTGATGGTCAGGAACTGCAACCGGCGCGGATTGAGGCGCGAAGTCATAGTCGTAGCGGCGGCGCAGCACTTCAGCTGTCTGCATGTCCAGTAAATCATCTTCTTCCCATTCGTTGATCTGCCCAAGGAGGATGCGGCGCAGGGGGCGATCCAACTTGCTGCTGACCTGCCCCTGTACGGTGCGGTGGACGTTGGAGTTGAGCGCCTCAAGCGACCCGGCGCGGATGTCTGCATTTTCGCTATGAAGCGCAAGTTGTTCCAATTGCAGGCGTACCGCCTCACTGCTGAACTTGAAGTTTTTCATTTCATCCAGCGCTTGTAGGACGAGGACATCGTCTTTGCTTTGCAGGCGTTTCAATAAATTATCGAGGACATCCCTGAGATTAATAAAATCGTTTTCGGTCATGTCTGGCTCCGTGTGAAGGATTGCTTGAAAAGGCTTGCTCAATGACTGGTTCAATTATTGCACAAAACTCCGCGAAAAGACTGCCAAAAAGTGTTAATCGCCTTTCAGCGTGAAAATAAAAAAAACTCACCTGAGGAAGGTGAGTTGTGAAATTTATTGGGTGTAGATGCGGAACTCCCAGGGCTGCAATTCCATGGCAGCGCCTGTGGAAAGCACCACGCGCTGCCCGCTCATGAACTCGGTGTAGGTGCCGTGGAAAAGAGTCTCCTGGAAGGTGGCCGTTTGGGGCTTCGCAGAAAAGTTGAAGACCGCAAAGACCTTGTCTGTTTCATTTTGACGGACAAAACTCAGTACCTGCAGCGGCACCGAGTTGACCACCTGCACCATGCGCGCACCCCATCTGGCGTTCCGCAGCGCCGAATTCTTTTTGCGCATGGCGAACAGTTTTTTATATAATGCGCCGATGGGATGTTCGCGCCACTGAATGGGATCCTTCTCGAAAAATTCCAGGCGCTTCGGCTCTCCCGCTTCCTGACCGTTGTACAACAGCGGCATGCCCTCGCTGACAACGCTCAATGCGATGACGGCTTCGACCGCCGGGCCAAACTGTTCGTTCATCGTGCCCTCCCACGAGTTTTTGTCGTGGTTGGAGACGAACAACATGCGCATCACATTGGCGGGATATTCCTTTTCGTTGTGCGAGTAATAAGTGAACAGGCGGTTCAGGTCGGCCTGACCCTTGGCGATGGCAACCATCGTATCATACCAACTCCAGCCATAGGTCATGTCGAAGGCTTCGATGTGCAGGTCGCGCGATTCCCACTCGGCCAGCATGAAGACCGGTTTAATCGCATCCAGTTCGCGCCGGGCCTGGTCCCAGAAGTCAGTGGGCAGAAATCCGGCCACATCGCAGCGATAACCATCTACATCCGCTTCGCGCACCCAATATTTCAGGGCCTCGGTCATGTACTCGCGCAGGGCGGGCTGGTTATAGTCAAGATCAATGATGTCATCCCAGTCGCGCCAGGGGGAGGGGTGGAAGTCGCCCTTCCAGTCGCGGGCATACCAATCAGGGTGCTGTTCCACTAGGGAATTATCCCAGGCCGTGTGGTTGGCCACCCAATCGAGGATCACACGCAGGCCCATGCGGTGAGCCGCCTGCACAAAATGCTTCAGGTCGTCCAGCGACCCAAACTCCGGGTTCACACTGTAATAATCCTTCACGGCATATGGGCTGCCCAGTGTGCCTTTGCGGTTCTTCTTCCCGATCTCATGGATGGGCATCAGCCAGAGGATATCCACGCCCAATTCTTTCAGGCGCGCCAGGTGCGACTCAGCCGCACGAAACGTTCCCTCGGAAGTGAACTGGCGGGTGTTGATCTGGTAGATGACCGCGCATTTGCTCCACTCCGGGTGGATGAGTTTAACCGCAGGCGCAAGTTGATGGGAGGTCTTCATGATTCCACCTTTTTACTTGATGACCACCCCGCTGCGGGCCGGGATCGTGACCTGATTCTCGCCAATGACCGGATTCCCGAAGAGGGCTTTGGCTTTCTTCCCAAGCGGCAGTTCGACAGTTTTCTCGACATCGGCGGTGTTGAAAGCGGTGATGATGCTCTCGCCTTCGTATTCGCGGGCGAAGGCCATCACATTCCCTTCGGCGTACAGGCGCTTGTAATTCCCGCGGCGCAGGGTCTCGGATTTCTTGCGCATGGCCGTCAGCGATTTCATGTATGCCAGCAGGTCATGATCCCACTTCGACTCGTCCCACGGGAAGGACTTGCGGCACTCGGGGTCGTGTTTGCCGTCCACGCCCACTTCATTCCCGTAATAAATGCAAGGCGCGCCGGGGTAGGTGAACAGGAACAGGTAAGCCATCTTGAGCGCATCCTTGTCCCCGTTGACACAGGAGAGGTAGCGCGGCGTATCGTGGCTGTCGAGCAGGTTCAGTTGAGAGAAGGTAATATCGCGTTGATACAGCCCCAGGTTGTGGTCGATGCGGTTGGCAAAGTCTTGCGCGTCGATGGTGTGACGGATGCCGTGATAATTCCCCTGCTGGTGCAGGACATGCATATCCAGTTGCCTGGGGAAGAAAGCCAGGCAGGGTTTGGTCACTTCGTAATTCATGACCGCATCATATTGGTCCCCTTGCAGCCAGCGCTGGGCTTCATGCCAGATCTCACCGACGATATAAGCATCCGGGTTGATCTTGCGCACGCGTTGGCGGAACTCCTGCCAGAAGGCATCGTCATCGATCTCGGTCGGAACATCCAGACGCCAGCCGTCGATGCCCAGGCGCACCCAATGTTCCGCCACCCCAAAAAGGAATTCGCGCACAGCGGGCGTGTGAGTGTTGAACTTGGGCAGCGCGGGTAAATTCCACCAGCCGCGGTACCCAATGGCAGTCAGGCTGTCCTCATGGTGATTCAAGCGCTCCTGCTCATGGTGCCCCGGATACACTCCCCACGGACGGCGTCCCTGCAAACGATCCGGGTCGAAGAAGAACCAATCCTTGTAGGGCGAACTCTCGCCGTTCTCCAGCACATGATGGAATTGCCAGAAACCGCGCGAAGCATGGTTGAAGACACCATCCAACACCACGCGGATATTCTTTTTGTGGGCCTTGTCCAGTAAAAATTCAAAGGCTTTGTTTCCGCCGAGCAGTTCATCCACGGCGTAATAGTCGAAGGTATGATAACGATGGTTGGAGCCGGAGGCAAAAATGGGGTTCAAATAAAGCGCATTGATGCCGAGGTCTTTCAGATAATCGAGTTTTTCGGCAATGCCATACAGGTCGCCGCCCTTATAGCCATGCGGGGTGGGGGCGGAGTCCCATTTTTCAAAATTAAACTTGCCGGGGTGTTTCTCGCTGCGGGCAAAGCGGTCTGGAAAGATCTGGTAAAAGACAGCGTCTTGTACCCAGGATGGGGTGGTGGTCATAGAGTAACCTCTGAGTGGGATTCAAGCAGGGCAGAATTTCTCTGCCCTGCAAAGTTTATTCTACCTGACTTCGTTATGAAAACAAAAACGACAATGGAACGTCCACGCGCGTGCGCCAGGCGGCTTCGTTGTGGTCCGCGCCTTCAAATTTGCGGGTGATCCAGTTTTGCCCTGCGGTGTATCCGCGTTCGCGCAAATGTTCATCGAACTTCATCTGATACGGTTCGTAAAAAGCATCCAAACCCATTGTGCCAAAATCAAAATATAGTTTGTGATTGGATGGGGATGGCAGCATACTTGCCATTTCCTCCACCAGCGGCATCTCGCCCGCCGACCAATGCGTGGAAAGGCAGCCCGCACCGCCGAAGACCTGCGGGTATTGACTGATGGCATACAATGAGGCCAGTCCGCCCATGCTGGAACCCATCACGATGGTATATTCCTGATCGGGCAGGGTGCTATAAGATGAATCAATGAAAGGCTTGATCTCTTCCACCAGACACTTCAAATAAGCATCAGACAAGGACGGCCCGCCGGCACGCGCCAGGAAGGCTTCGCGCACTGTGTCGAAGGCTAGTGACTCATAGACCCTTTGTGGCATGTACTCACGCCAACGGATCTCGCCATGGTTCCACACACCGACCACGATCACATCCCTGCCAAGGTGTGCGATGGCTTGATCAATTCTCCAACTCACGCCCCCGATCGACGAGATCGCTTCGACGATGTTCTGCCCGTCGTGCATATAGAGCACGGAATATCTTTTTTGCCGGGAGTAATCCTCAGGCAGCCAGACATCCACGTTGCGTGCCTTCACGAATTGTGACGGGAAGGCTTCATGGCGCTGCAGATTCATTGAACAATGATCCCACCGAAGGCCGGGAGGTGGAACCGCTTCCTTTCGCCGCCGGCCTCGACTCTACACTCTGGGCTGGTGCTCATCTGAATGCTCGACTCGGATGCCTCGAATACAACCTCCACAGCATGGCCAGAGATGTTCATCACGCACAGCAGACTCTTTCCCGTGTGCTGCCTGCGATAGGCCAGCACATGGTCATCAGCGAAAATAGTTTCGCGGCTTCCCTCCGTCAGCGCGGGCTCGCGTTTGCGCAGGTCGATCAATGCGCGGTAGAACTCGAACAGGTTGCGGTTCTGGTCTGTGCCCCAGAGCATCGGCATGCGCCCTTCTTCGTGGATGGCACGCCCGTTCTGCATCATGTCGCGCGGTTGGGATAAGCCCACCTCGGTTCCATAGTAGATGACCGGCGCGCCGATCAATGTGAACTGGCAGAGCGCGGCTAGTTTCAATTTACGCACATCGCCTTTTGCCACCCACAGGAAGCGGTTCATATCGTGGTTGTCGAGGAAGGATGGGCGCGAGAATGAGGCGGGGAAGAAGGCCTCGTGGCGGTTGAGGAAATCCGCCAGCAGGCGCGCACTCCACTTCCCAAAGGCGAAGGTGTTGCGCAGGCCTTCCAGCAGCATGAAATCCAGCGCGCCGTCCATGCCGCCCTCGAAGGTGATCTGCGAATCGGGCGGGTCCACGGCCTCGCCAAATGTCCAGGACTCGGGGTTGGCGCTGCGGGTGGCCTTGCGGAAATCGGCATAGAAATCGGGCGTGGGGCCGATGCAATAGTCCACGCGGAAGCCGTCCACGCCGAGGCCGAGCCAGTATTGGGCGGCGCCTAAAACATGGTCGCGTGCGGGCTTGTAGCGCAAGTTGATCTGCGGCAGGGTTCGCACACCGAAGAAGGTCTTATATTCATTCGGCCACTTGTGAAAGGTGTACCACTTTCTATAGGGACTGTTGCCATCTTCTGAGGCTTCGATAAAAGTTTGATGCTCGTCCGACCAATGGTTGGGCACAAAGTCCAGCAGGATGCGAATGCCGCGCGCATGCGACTGTGCGATCAGTTCTTTGAAATCTTCCAGCGTGCCGAGGCGCGGATTGATCTCGTAGAAACTGGTGGCGTCATAGCCGTGATAACTCGGGCTGGGGAAGATGGGTGTCAGCCACAGACAGTTGATACCGAGGTCAGCAAGGTAATCCAATTTTTCGATGATGCCGCGCAAGGTTCCGTTGCATTTTAGCGAAGGCTTATCTTCCACGGTGGGGAAACCGGCGGCGGGGCTGAAGAAACGGTCGGCGAAGATCTGGTAGATGACGGCATCCTTCGTCCATGCCGGTGGGGGATCGTTATCCACGTAGCAGGCATAATAAGTCCCGCCATCTGCGATGACCTCATCGCCATTCCCGCCCGCCGCCACGCGATAGCGGACAATGGTCCCGGCTGCCTGCGGGGGAATCTCGCCTTGAAAGGTTTTGATGTAGCCCCACATGAAGGTCTCCCAATTTGATGAGATGAAATCAAGAGGGGTTGCGTAGCCATTGGAGGCGATGCCGTTCGCGCCTTCGGGGTCGCTGCCGTCGTCCGTCCAATACACCCAGGCTTTGTTTTGCGGATGAGACGGCCCCAGCGTGAGAGTAATTTTGATCGGCTGGCCCGGCTGCGGGTCACGCGGGAAGCGGCGATGGGCGTGAATCACCCCGCCCTGAACGGTCCGCATATGGTTGAGGCGTGATTCGTCGGTGGCTAAGGTTCCAAAAATAAAATCTTCCATGAAATGGCCCTGACTTATTTTGTGAGATGGATTACGGTGATGCTGTAAGGCGGAACATCTGCCAGCGGAACATAGGCATCGAAGCCGCCCTTGTCGTTGGCGGTGACGGGTGCAATGGCCGCATCATCAAGCAGAGACGCGCCGCTGTATGGACCGGAGAGCGGGCCGGACGAAAACTCAATGGTGTAGTCGCTGATGGGCTTATCGTCAATGTTGATGACAATCAACAGGGTCTCTGCGTCGTCGGCGCGCAGGTAGGTGAGGATCTTTTTTGTGGAAGAGTCGCCGATGAAGGTCTGGCCGAATTGCAGGGCAGGGTGCGCATTGCGCAGTTGGATGAGCGTGCGGTAATGTTCGAGCAGGGAATCTGTCCCTTCCTGCGCGGCCACGCTGACGGTGGTGTAGTCAGAGTTGACGGCCTCCCACGGTTTGCCGGTTGTGAAGCCCGCGCCTTCATCAGTGCCTGCCCACTGCATGGGAGTGCGGATGAGTTCGTCGGGCTTGGTGCCGACCATGCCGATCTCTTCGCCATAGTAGATGAACGGGATGCCAGGCGCGGTCAGCAGAATGGAGGCGGCGACCTTCGCTTTTTGTTCCTTGTCGGTGACGAAGGAATTCATGACACGTGCCATATCGTGGTTGGTGAGGAAGTTGGAATTATCCTGCTGTGGAAAATCGCGAACAGTAGTCTGCAGCAGGAAGCGTACGATGCTATTGCTGCTTTCGTTGATGGATTTGAAAATGGCAGAGGACAGGTCGAAGTTGAAGGCCGATGTGATCTCAGTATCAGTGTTGGTGTATTTTTTGACGTTGCCATTATCGGTCCATACTTCGCCGACGGTAAAGGCCTCCGGGCTGATGCTTCGATAATAGGTACCCCATTCTGCGAGAAAGGCGTGGTTCGAGTCGGCATCAGCCAGTTTCTTATCTTCGGAAAGATAGCGTACTTCATCCATTCGGAAGCCGTCAATTCCCACATCTTGCAGCCAGAACGCGGCGATCTTTTTTGCCTCTTCTTGCACGGCAGGGCTGTCGTAATTCAGGTCGGGCATGCCGACTTGATTAATAGCGTAATAGTATTTTCCGTTGGTGGCTTTGTACCAGGCTTGCGCGCCCCAAGGTCCGCGCGTACCGGGGTCGGAGTCGCTCCACTTGTACCACTCGGTATATTCGCTACCTGCAGTGAGTGCCTGTTGAAACCAGGGGTGTTTGATGGAGGTGTGGTTGAGCACCAGGTCGATGATGATCTTGATATCGCGCTTATGGGCTTCTGCCAGCAGGTTCTTGAAATCATCCATTGTTCCGTACTGGGGGTTGACCGCATAATAGTCAGTCACATCGTAGCCATGATAAGTAGGGGAGGGGTGAATGGGCATCAGCCACAATCCGCGTATACCGAGGCTTTGCAGGTAATCCAGTTTGGCGGTGATGCCGTTGAAGTCGCCGATACCGTCGCCGTCGCTGTCGTTAAAGGAACGCACAAAGATCTCATAGAAGACCGTCTGGTTCCACCACGGGATGTTGGAGACGACCGGCGTTTCAGTGGGGACTGCGGTCTCGGTGGCCGGCGCGGTGGGAGTGGCGCAGCCGGAAAGCAGGGCCACAAGGAGCAATATGAAGATAGGGAGTCTGGAGGGTTTCATGGGTCTCTTTCAATGGAGCGATTTGGTAGAACAAGTCTGTAGACTTGTTCTACGGCGCAAGGCTTGCTGATTGACTGGCGTTGGAGATATTCCCACCGACGGGCAGCCCGCTGGGCACAGAGGCGGGGATGATGTGGGAAAGGTCTATGGCGCTGGGTGAGGTCAGGGATTCGAGGAAGGCCAGCAGCAGATGTATGTCTTCATCGTTCAAGTTCACGCCTTCACTGGCATTTTGTTCGGTGTACCATTTCGTGATGGCTGCAAGCGTCTCGGGCTGATCCTGGCAGGTGTCGGCCATGAGCGCGGTTAATTGGCTGACGTCATAGTTTTGCAAGCTGGCGGCGGGGTCGAGGTGATGCTTCACAGTCGCCTCCAGCGTGGTGAAGGCGCCATCATGCATCCACGGGCCGGTGATGGCCACGTCTCGCAGCGGGGGAGTGCGGAAGGCGTAACGGTCGCAGTCGTTGCCGGTCTCACGCGCGCGGCCAAGGTCGAAAGGTTTTTCACGTCCCTTGCCGTCGCCGATCTGTGGCACGGCAAGGTTATGGAACTTCTGATCCGTCAGCAGGCTGGTGGAGTGGCAGGTGGAGCAACCCGCTTCCCCGTAGAAAAGAAGCGCGCCTTGTTTCTCATCGCTGTTAAGCGCGTTCGCATCGCCTTGAATGTAGCGGTCATAGGGGCTGTCTTCGAAGGTGAAGGCCGAGACCTCATAAGCGGCGATGGCGTTGGCGGCATGTTGAAAGCCCAGTTCCTCGGTCGGCACATTGGGAAAGGCCGCATTGAACATATCCACGTATTCGGGGATCGCCAAGAGCCTTTTCATCAGTGCATCCCAAATGGGGCGCGACTTGTAATCTACAAGGGCGGCCAGTTCGTTCGGCTGGCCGAAGACATCCACTTCGCCGCGAAAACCGCGCATCTCATCGCGCGAGGTGACGGGGAACATGGCCTGCGCCGCGAGCACACTGTCAAGGCCGCTGGGGAGGCGGTCGCTGGCCGGGGTGTGGAAGCCGCCCGCCGGGTCAGTCGAGACGCGCCCATCCCAGAACAGCACGGACCATTCTTCATATCCAAGATTGAAGAGAGGCGTGGCGTTGCGCGGCACGAGGTCGCGCGCGGTTCCCATCTGGCGGTTCTCGCCCAACCCCAACCCGTTCGTGCCGATGGAGACGGAGAGGTTGTCGCCCGTGCCGAGGTCGGGATGATGACAGGTGGCGCAGGAAGTGTCGCGGTTGCCGCTCAGGATGGGATCCCAGAACAGCGCTTCACCCAACCGGACCAAGGCCGGGTCGGCCGCCTGTGGGTTGGTCGGCGGCTGAATCTGGGACTTGTCCATCAGGTAGGCGAGTTGTACATCCGGGTCGTTGGAATATGCGCGCAGGTCGAAGACCCACGAGCGGATATAGTCCATGAAGGTGGGGCGAGCAGAGATTTTTTGTGATGGAGAAGTCTGCAACGCTTCCAGTGAAGTTTCCTGCTCGAACGGATATTGCAATTTGTAGCGCTGATCTGCGCGGATATTCTTGAAGGTCTGCTCGGTGCCATCACTCCAGCGGATGCGCAGGTCGGCGCTTTGCCATGAGCCGAGGCCGAAGTTCAACTCCAGCGCATTGCCTGCCATCACACTCGAACCGTTGATGACCTCCTGCATTTGGGTGCCGTCTTGGGTGGTGAGATATACGCGCGACCCCACCGCGTCACGGTTGACCGGCCCCGCGCCTTCGAGTTCGATGGAGAGCCAGTGAGCGTCACTGACCTGTCCCTGCTGGTTCTTGTACAGCCGGTAGCCTTCATCCATGTTGCCGACCACCAGATCCACCCAGCCATCATGATCGTAGTCTGCATAGGCCAGGCCGATGCTCATGCGTACGTCGGTGGATTCGTCACCGCAGGCGATGGGGGTAAAGGAACCATCGCCGTTGTTTTGAAAGAGTTTGTTCGCGCCCACATCCTTGTGGTCGGTGGTATCTGCAATGGCAAGATACAAGTCGCGCCAGCCATCGTTGTTGTAATCAAAGAAGACCGCACCCCAGCCAATGCCGTTGGGAACCTGCACACCAGCGGGTTCGGCAACCTCTGCGAAGGTCCCATCGCCTTGATTCTTCAGCAACTCCATCGGGCCGACATTGGAGTAATAAAAATCCTGGAGGCCGTCGTTGTTGTAGTCGCCGACGGCCAGCCCCATGCCGAACAACCTTGAATCGGCGTGGGCATCTTTTGCGATCTGGGTAAAGCACCAGCCTTTGCAGCCCGGCCCGTCATTGCGGAAGAGCTTGTTGCCGGTGGGATTCACGAATTCGTCGTTGACCAGATAGATGTCGGAGTCGCCGTCGTTATCGATGTCTGTAAAACTGGCGACAAACCCCGCGCCGTTGGTGGCGCCGCCCAGATAATCCGAGACGTTGGTAAAGGTGCCATCGCCATTGTTCTGGTAGAGCGAATCAGGGTCGGCGTCCATCGGTCGTCCGCATTTGGGGTAGCACGACCAGTTGGCGATGTACAAGTCCAGAGAGCCGTCGTTATTAAAATCGCCCCACGAAGCGGTCTTGCTGTTGTAATCATCCTGAATGCCTGCCTGACGGGTGACATCTACAAACCCCTGGCCGTTCTCGTTGTGGAAGAGATGGTCCGCGCCCCAGGTGACGACGATCAGGTCCTTCCAGCCGTCGTTGTCATAATCCGCGAAGGAAGCGCCCTGTGAATAGGCGTTGAACAACTCGACCTGACCTGTAAGGGCAGACACACTGAAGGTGCCGTCGCCGTTGTTGTGGTAGAGAGTGTTCTTTGCGATCGGGTCGGTGACGTACAGGTCGAGCCAGCCGTCGTTGTCATAATCGCCCCAGGCCTGCCCCGCTGTCATTTCGATGCCCGCCACGCGGTTGTTGATGATGCCTGCCGTGCGGCTGACATCTGCAAAGACGGGCGGTTCTTTCTTTGGGATGGCGGATACAAAACGAAGATAGCCCCGTCCAAGTACCAGGGCTATCCCCGTAACGATCAAACTGGTTGCAGCCAGCAAACGCCGCATGAATTTACTCTTTGACTGCGCCTGCCGTCAAGCCACCTGCGATCTGATCCTGTAAAGCCAGGTAGATAACCATGATGGGCAGCGCGCCGAGCAGGGCACCCGCAGCGAATACGCCCCATTTCTGATCGAATTGGCCGGATGTAAACAGTTGCAGACCCACCATGATGGTGTATTTGTCGGCATCGCTCAGAAGGATGCGGGCCAGCAGGAAGTCGCCATAGGTGCCGATGAAGGATAGGATGCCGATTACGATCAGGATCGGGCGCAGGAGCGGTAGCAACAGGTTCCAGAAGATCTGGAAATGAGAAGCGCCATCCACCATGCCAGATTCGTCAATGGCGCGGGGAATGGTATCGAGATACCCTTTCATCAACCAGATGTTGATGCCCATTGAGCCGCCAAGATATACGAGGATCAAACCGGCATGAGTGTTCAAGCCGATGGCGGGAATGATTTCACCAGCCTGGAAGACCAACACGTAAATCGCCACCAATGCCAGCAGGTTGGGAAAGACCTGTAACAAAAGAATGGCCTTGAGCATGGTGACACGTCCGGCAAAGCGCATGCGCGAGAAGGCGTAGGCGGCCATGGTGGTGATGCTCAAGCTGAGGATGGTGGAAATGCTCGACACTTTGACAGAGTTGAAGACCCACAACTTGAAGTCCAGGCCGCTGAATTTGTAGTCCGGGTCGAGGCCGAAGAGCCGGACATAATTTTGGAAGCTGGCCTTGGCCGGGATGAAGGTCTGAGTTGCCAGGGATTGTGAACTGTCCAGAGAGGCGGAAATGATCCACAGCACGGGGAAGATCGCAAAAAAGATCAAGAAGATCGCCACGATCAAGCGCAGCGTGACGCTCAGGCGCTTCTGAAATTTTTGCGAAGTGCGCAGCCGTTCGTAATTTTGCGAGAAACTAGACATTTTCGCTAACCTCCTCCCACATGTTTGTGAAGCGGTATTGAAGTAATGTGATGGTTCCGACGATCATGAAAACGACAATGGAAATGGCGGAGGCAAGACCGTACTGCACGCCGCGTCCGCCGCTTTCAAACGCAAGTTTATAGACATAACTGATGAGGATGTCTGTATGTCCAGCCTGGGTAGCCGCTCCCACGATCGGAGGGCCGCCCTGGATGAACAGGTAGATCAAGTTGAAGTTGTTGAAGTTATACACGTACGAAGCGATGAGCAGGGGGCCGACCGCCACCAGCAATAACGGCAGGGTGATTCTCTGGAAGCGCTGCCAGGGGGTGGCTCCATCGATGATCGCCGCTTCATAAATGTCGGAAGGGATGGACTGGAGCGCGCCGCTCGTAATCAACATGAAGTAGGGATACCCCAACCAGAAGTTCACGATCAGAATGGCTACCTGCGCCCAGAAGGGCTCAATGGTCCACGGTGGAGCCCAGCCAAATAGACTCTCCAAAAAGCGATTGATAATACCGAATTCCGAGTTCAACAAACCACGCCACATGATGATGCTGATCAAACCCGGGACGGTATAGGGGATCAACAACAGGGAGCGGATGAGTTTCTTGAGTGGGAAGTCCTTGTCATTAAACATGATGGCGATGGCCAGCCCCAACGCGAAGGTCGAGAGCACGCTGACGGTTGGAAAGATAAAGTTCCACGTCATAATCTGGACGAGCGGTCCGCGCAAGGCCGGGCTGGTTGCAAAGTCGATAAAGTTCTTCAGGCCGATCACCGTACGGAAGCCAGGTTTGATGGTCTTTCCGTTTTGGGTGGTGAAGGTTCCGTTTACGTTTTTGTACACATCCCCGTTGGATTGGTCGGTGAAGGTATCGGTCGCCTCATCGTACTTATACAAAACCTGTAATTCAGCCGCTTCATTGGGCGAGCGAACCTGGACAGTCTTTTCACCTTCCAACCCGAATTTGATGTTGGGCAGGTTCTTATCCGTGGCAGCAATAAGCGCATTGAGACGGGTGTACCCGTCAATGCTGGTCGGGATGCCCTTGCTGTCTGCTTCGCCAATGCCGGGGTCGCCAGGTTGGGCGGCGGCGATTGTCTCGCCGACTTTGGTGAGGAAGGTCTGGCCATCCGGGTCGATCAACCAGAGGGCGTAATTGCCTTCAGGAGATTTGAACGCCGTCCAGGAATAGGATTTGCCGCCCTCCGATAGGAAAGTGGCTTTTTCGATCAGTGGAATCGCTTGTTCTTTGGTGAGAAGATGCCCGTCGCCGTAATTGGTGAAGGCCACGTAAAACGTGAAAAGCATCGGGTAGATCGTAAAGAGAGTCAGGAAACTCAACCCGATCGCCATCCACCGGAAAGGGTAGGCCTTCGGGTGCAGGAATATGACATTCAACATGATGGTGATGACGATCATGACCCACAATAATTGTGAGTATCCCTTGGATACGGCATTTTGGATGAACCAGATAGCCCCGGCATCAAATGCCAGAACCAATAGGATCCGAATCATTTTGGAAAAGATGGATTCCTCCATCATACCGGTCTGTCTGGGTTTTGGAGTGGTCTTCATGCCATAACTCTCCTTGGTCCGGGTGACGATTTTATTGAAGAAAGTGGAATAATAATTGCAATGAAGGCTGAGGATGGGTTCCTCAGCCTTCAAGTTTCTTAATCTAGCGGATTACTTTACGACAGCCTCAACCAATTTGGTTGCGGGATCGTAGGTGAATTCAATGGTGCCGTCAGCAGCGACGGTGAGGGTGTAGTTCGGGCCATCCTGAGCGCCATCGGAACCATAGTTGGTGGTCCAGGAACCGTCAAGAGCGACCTTATACTCGTAGTCACCGGCCTTGATGGTGAAGGGGCCGCTGTGGTACTTGCCGTCTTCGCCGAGGGTCATGGCGGTGGCGGCGCATTCAGGCTGCCAATCGGCGGAACATCCAGCCTGAGCTTGGTAGGAACCAGGGACGTTGACCATGCCGGTCAGCGGGTTGGCGATCAGAGCGCGGATCTTGGTGCCGGCGTCGGCGAGGGCAGTGGCGGCATCCTGCTTGCCGTCACGTGCGAGCACGACTGCATCGTTCCAGGAACCCCAGACGGAGCCCATGGCGGCGATGGCGGGCATCATGTTGGCCTGTTCACCAGCGGCGGCCATGGCAGCGAGGTCAGGATCTTCGACCTTGGCGAGGGCGGGCAGGTACGCAGGCGGGCGCTGGCCAGCTTCATAGAGAGCGAGCTGGGTGTCTTCAGTGGCAACGAACTCATTGAGGAAGGTCTGCGCGAGCAGAACGTTTTCACTCTGGGCATTGACGAACAAGCCCTGGGTACCCGCAAAGGGATAACCACCGCCGGGGAAGCTGGCGATCGCGTAAGGAACGCCGGATTCGCGGATGCGGCTCAGAGCCCACGGGCCAGCCATGATGAAGGGAGCCTTGCCGGTCTCGAAGAGAGCGTGGTTGTTGGCCCAGTCCCAGTCGGCAGGGAAGTTGCCATTGGCAACATTGTCAGCCAGGAACTGTGCGCCAGCGACCATGCCTTCGTTATCGACGCCGAGGTCTTCAGGGTTCCAGTCACCGTTGTCGAGTTTGCCGAAGATGTAACCACCGAAGGCGGTGTAGATCGGATAAACATCATAGGTGGTGCCAGTGACGGCCATCACATAATCAACCTTGCCTTCAGCCTTGAGGGCTTCGCCCATGGAGATGACCTCGTCCCAGGTGGTGGGAGCGGTCGGGACCAGGTCGGTGTTGTAGAAGAAGCCGAGGTTTTCGGTGGCGTACGGCATGCAGTACAGCTGGCCGTCGAAAGTACAAGCGGCGAGGGAGTTCGGGTTGAAATCAGCAGCCTTGTCGCCGAGGTCGATCGGGGCAAGCAAGCCGTCAGCAACCAAAGTACCGGCCTGATCGTGAGCGATCACGATGATGTCAGGGCCTTCGCCATTGGGGGCGGCAACCTTGAAGTCATCACGGATGGCGGATTTCACTTCGACCACCAGTTCGATGTTATAGGCGGCCAGAACGTCATCGGCGAGGTCCTGGAAAACAGGGGCCTTGGTATCGTCAGCCCATATGGTCAGGGTGCCGGCAGGTTCGACGGGGGCTGCTTCAGTGGGAGCCTCGGTGGGGGGCTTCAGTGGCCGCAGGGGCTTCGGTCGCCGCGGGAGCTTCAGTGGCAGCGCCACCACCGCAAGCGGCGAGCGCGAGGGTGGCGATCACCAGCGCGCTCAATAAAACGAACAGATTTTTCTTCATTCTCTTTTCTCCTAGGAAATTTATGAAAAGGTATTTTTAGGGTCGGACTTGCAAAAAATAAATCTTGCGGCTGGTCACCACCTCCTTCGTGGTTATTATCGAATAGCCTCTTCAGTTGTCGCATCAAAGATGTGGAATTTATCCATATCGAAGATCACCTGGGCCTGGTCGCCAACGCGCCTGTGAGAGCGGGGGTCGACACGGGCGATGAAAGTGTTCTTTCCAGCGACAAGATAAAGGAAGGTTTCATTACCCATTAACTCGGTCACATCCACCTTGGCATTGACCTTTTCACCGTGGATGTTCGGGGGGGCGAAATCGGGGTCGTGAATATTTTCGGGACGGATGCCAAAGACGACGCTTTTCCCATCCATGGATTTGTAGGACGCAGCAAGCGCATCGGGGATCTGGACCTTGAAGTCGTCGGTTTCGACCACAACCTTGTCGCCGTTCTTGACAAGCTTGGCAGAGAAGAAGTTCATGGCAGGGGAGCCGATGAACCCGGCTACAAAAAGATTGCTGGGGCGGTCATAAAGCACCTGCGGGGTATCCAACTGCTGCAACACACCCTTGTTGATGACGGCAATGCGGCTGGCCATGGTCATGGCCTCGGTCTGATCGTGGGTTACGTAAATGAATGTGGTCTGAAGGCGCTGATGAAGCTTGCTGATCTCTGCGCGCATTTGCACGCGCAGCTTCGCATCCAGGTTGGAGAGCGGCTCATCGAAGAGGAACACCTTGGGCTCGCGCACGATGGCACGTCCAACCGCCACACGCTGGCGCTGGCCGCCGGAGAGCTGGCGGGGCTTGCGTTCAAGCAGGTGGGTGATGTCGAGGATCGCCGCGGCTTCGTTGACCCGTCGCTTGATCTCTTCCTTCGGGGTCTTGCGAAGTTTGAGGCCGAAGGCCATGTTGTCGTACACAGAGAGATGCGGATATAAAGCATATGACTGGAAGACCATGGCAATGTCGCGGTCTTTCGGAGCGACATCATTCACCACCCGTTCGCCGATCATGATCTCACCTTCGGTGATCTCTTCCAGCCCGGCCAGCAGGCGCAGGGCGGTGGTCTTCCCGCAGCCCGACGGTCCTACCAACACAAGGAACTCTTTATCCTCAACTTGAATGTTGAGTTTCTTGATGATCTCAAGGTCACCAAATCGCTTAATGACGTTCTGATAAGTTACGCTTGCCATGATATTGCCTCCAGTCTCAAAAATATAGTGGGGTTATTATAATCACAAGCCACGTTTTGACCTATGTTTTTGCGAAGGCAATTTGTTGTTTGCTCGAACAAACAGGGCCTAAAGCGATGGTTTTTGCCCGGCTGAGGCTGATTCAAATAAGCGCAAAATGACTGCGATATTTCCGCGAGTATCTGCATGAGAGACACGGGTGGGTGAGCCGCTCAAGATGGCATCGCACAAGTCGTTCACTTCGCCGAGATACAACTCCTGGCCTTTGATTTTTATCGCCTCCGTTGTATCTCCACGCGTCAGGAAGATCTCGCTTTTCAAACCCGGCTTGAAGGCGTTGGGGATGTTCAAAACGCCCCCGGTCCCGACTATTTCCACGGATGTACGATAGTGGGATTTGATGCCGCAATCAAACTGCATCTGGACTCCGTTTTCGAAGCGCATCTGCCCGAGGAAGGATTCATCGACGCCTCCCGGACCTTCCACCTGCCAGCCGGTTACTTCAACCGGTTCCTCCCCGACGATCATCCGCGCATAGGAAATGGGATAGCAGCCAACATCCCAGAGCCCGCCCCCGCCCATTTCTTTTACGCTACGGTAATTGCCTTCACGGTTGAGCATAAAGGTGAAGGCGCCCTTGATGAGTTGTAATTTACCGACTGCGCCATTATCCACCAGTTCTTTAACTTTCAGGGTCTGTGGATGATGGCGGTACATAAAGGCTTCAGCCAGGACTTTGCCCGTCTCTTTTGAAGCAGCGATCATGGCATCCACTTCTGAGAGCGAGAGGGCAAAGGGTTTTTCGCACAGGACATGCTTGCCTGCTCTGAGTGCCTTGATCGTCCATTCAGCATGGAGGTGATTGGGCAGCGAGTTATAGATGACATCGATCTCAGGGTCAGCGAGCATCGCCTCGTAATTTCCGTATGCGCGCGGAATGTCCCATTCGCGGGCGTATGTTTCAGCGGAGGAAAGACTCCTCGAAGCAACTCCCAGCAAGCGGGTCCGTTTTGAAGCGCGCAGGGGTTTGATCAGAGCGCGGTTGATTTTTGCGGTCGAAAGCAGGCCCCAGTTAAGAATTTTTTGCATGAGTCTTTCTCCGATAAAGGATGAAGATAAAGAGGCAGGTCAGACATGTGAGAATGAGTGTGATGCCGAATCCGCTGGATAGACCGAACACGTCGCTGCCCCAGGCGATAAGCCAGGGACCGAGCATCCCACCTGCGCCTGAGAAGGTGAACAAGACTCCCAGAGTTGTGTTGAGGTTTTCGTGTGGTTCATCAGAGAGGGCAGCCGTGAGAGTGGGGAAGATGATGGAGAAAAAGAGGCCGGTCAGGGGGATGAAAACCGGCTGGTTCGAGAAAATACCCAGCGCCAGGCTGATAACTGCCAGCAGGGAGGCCAGCAGGATCGAGCGCAGATAGCCGAAGCGATGGACGATGAAGCCGCCAATTAAACGGCCCAGCATGAGTGTTCCAAAGAAAAGCGCTAAAAATTGGTTACTGCCTGACACAGACATGGTGCGCGTGCCCTGGAGATAGATCACCAACCACGAGGCCAGTCCGATCTCAGCCCCAACATAAAATGCCATTGCAATATAAAAGAAGGGGAGGTGACCTTTGAAGGCAACTTTTGGGATGGCGCGGAAATCGAGCGAACTTTTTTCGTCTGATTTTGGAAAACGCAGCAAGAGGGAGGCGATCAGCAAGATGCCGATCAGCAGCAGATCCCAGCGATAGACCGTGCGCCAGATGATGCCCAGACTAAAGAGCCAGCTGGCGAATAATGGCGCGATGGTGGAGCCAAGCCCATGCATGACGGACATCAGGTTGAGGTACAGGCCTTTTTGTTCGCGATATAGGCTTACGATGATGGCATTGGGTCCAAGTTCAAAGGCACCCAGCCCAAGCCCGATCACAAAGAGCGAGGCGGAGAGTAACGATGCTGTCTTTAATGTGCTATATCCGCCGACTCCGAATGCAAGGAAGAGGGCCGCCAGCAGCATGACGATCTTGAGTCCGAATCGATCGGCGAGGAGGCCGGTAATGAGAGTGGCGATCAGAAAGCCGAGGTATTCGGCAAAAAAAATATTTCCGCCGGTGCCGTAATTGATGTTCAATTCGGCCAACATCGGCGGCAGGGTGGGCCCTTTGAGGTTGTCGGTTACGCCAAAGATAAAGAAGGCGAAGAAACATAAGGCGGTCAATAATACAAGGGGGGTCTTTGAGGTTCGGTTCATAAGCGGAATTGTACTTTATAGGCAATGCATTAAAAGATATCAGGGTTGCTGTCATGCAGCAGATGATTAAAGATAGATCCCCTGTTTTTTTAACCAATGCGCGAGGGGGCGGAGAGGGCTTCATCCACAACGATGGCGATGGATCCGATCAGGCTTGCATCCGGCCCAAAAGAGGAAAGTTGCACCTCTACTTGTTGTCCAATTTCAAGCATGGAATGACGCCTGACCATTTCCTTGATGGCGGGCAATAAATATTCCCCCGCAATACTGAGCGGACCGCCGAGGATCACCTTTTCTGGATTGAAAATATTAATAAGCCCGGCCAGGCCCTGGCCCATGGCGCGCCCCGCTTCTGCAAATGAATCGATGGCTTCGCGGTCATTGGCATCCGCAGCTTGCTTGATCAGCGGGATGTCGAGCGGTGAATTTTGTTCAGCCATCAACTGGGGGATGATGCTCGGGCGTTTGACCTCAAGCCGTGCGCGAATACGCTGGATGATGGAATACTGGTTGGCGTAGGTTTCCCAACAGCCGCGGTTGCCGCAATGGCAAACGGTTTGAGATGGCTCGGCCATGATGGGGGAATGACCGATCTCACCGGCATAACCGTTCTTTCCGCGATAGATCTTTCCATTAAGGAACAACCCGCCGCCGATGCCCACCCCTGCAAACACAAATAGAAAATCCTGGCATTGACGCGCTGAGCCAAAAATGTGTTCGGCCATTGCCGCTGCATTGGCGTCATTTTCCACGAAGACCTTTAATTTTGTTTGTTCTGAAAAGATCTTTGCGAACGGCACATTACGCCAATGCAGGTTGGGCGCAAAGATCAGCATTCCCTTGTGGACATCCACCGTTCCCGGAGTTGCAAGGCCCATACCTAGAAAGCGGTAGTTTTTCTTTTTCCCTGCGGCCAGCGCTTCTTTCACGATGCGCAGGGTCTGGTCGATCATTTTTCCCTGGTCTTCGGGCGGGTCTGCATTTTCGCTTTTGCGCCAGATAATGCTTCCAAGAAAATCTGTGACAGCCACCGAAATGAAGTCCACGCCGAGTTCCACGCCGAGGATGTAGCCTGCGCCGCGGTTGACCTCCAGCAGCGTGGCAGGGCGGCCCGTCCCACCGGTGTTACTGCCGGTCTCAAGCACCAGGTTGCGCGCAATCAATTCATCCACCAGGCTCGAGACAGTGGACTTGTTCAAGCCGGTGATATTTGCCAATTGCGCGCGCGACAAGGAAGACTGGTTGTGGATCAACCTGAGTACCAGCGAGAGGTTTGTCTCGCGAACAAACGCCTGGTCAGCCGTGTGTCTGGATTCCATAAAATTTGTATGTTGGGGCAACAAATTCATTATACCGGCAAAAAAGAACAGGCTCAAGAGTCCGCTTCAAACCGGACCTTGAGCCTGTTGCTGGTTCTAAAAAACTTAGCTACCCTGCAGTCTACTTGACCTTCAGCGCATCCCAACCGGCATATTTGGCGGTATCTCCCAGTTCAGATTCGATACGCAGCAACTGGTTGTATTTTGCAACACGGTCAGAACGGGCCGGGGCGCCGGTCTTGATCTGGCCGGTGTTCAATGCCACAGCGAGGTCTGCAATGGTGGCATCTTCCGTTTCACCGGAGCGATGCGAAGTGACCGCCCTCCAACCGGCACGATGGCACAAGTCCACCGCTTCAATGGTCTCAGTCAGCGAACCGATCTGATTGACCTTCACCAGCAGAGCATTGGCTGCATTCTCGGCAATGGCCTTGCGGACGCGTTCCGGGTTGGTCACCAGCAAATCGTCACCGACAATCTGGCACTTGTCGCCAACGGTCTTGATCATCAACTTCCAGGACTCCCAATCATCCTGCGCGAGGCCATCTTCAATGGAGACGATGGGGTAATCCTTGACCCACTTGGCCCAGAACTCCACCATCTGTTCGCCGGTCAATTCCCGGCCTTCTTTGCGCAGGTTGTACTTCTTTGTTTTCTCATCATATAGTTCCGAAGCGGCGGGGTCGAGTGCGATCGCCACTTGCTGGCCGCGACCCGCCTTGAAGCCCGCCTTTTCAATGGCCGCAAGAATCAGTTCGATGGCTTCATTGTTCGCTTTGAGCGCGGGCGCATATCCGCCTTCATCACCGACCAGGGCGCTATAGCCCTTTTCCTTCAACACGGTCTTGAGCGCATGGTAGATCTCTGCACCCCAGCGCAGGCCTTCGGAAAAGGAAGGAGCGCCGAACGGCATGACCATGAACTCCTGCATATCCGTGGATTGCCAGGAGGTGTGCGCGCCGCCGTTCATGATGTTCATCATCGGCACGGGCAGCACATGCGCATACACGCCGCCCAAATAGCGATAGAGCGGCATGCCAAAGGAATTCGCCGCTGCCTTGGCCACCGCAAGGCTTACGCCGAGGATGGCGTTCGCGCCCAGCTTGGATTTATTCGGGGTGCCGTCCATGTCGAGCAATTCCATATCGATGGCCTTCTGCTCGGCAGCGTCCCAGCCAAAGAGCGTATCTGCGATCTCGCCGTTAATGTTTGCCACGGCATTCGCCACGCCCTTACCGAGATAGCGCTTCTTGTCGCCATCGCGCATTTCCAGCGCTTCATGTTCGCCCGTGGATGCGCCGGAGGGAACCGCTGCGCGTCCCCACGAACCGTCCATCAGCACGACTTCCACTTCCACTGTGGGGTTGCCGCGCGAATCGAGAACTTCCAGCGCGGAGATGCTTTCAATCGTTGTGTCCATTTTGTACTCCTGGGGTTATTATCTAAAACCAGACCCTATATGAATAATCTCGACTGGTTTTGAATTGGAATGTCAGGTGGATTACTCCTTACCTGTTCCAAGTATAATCCCAAACCCTGGCAGAGGAAATCTTGACCGAAACCACGTTTTTTGACCCGCGAGAACGATTACATTTTTCTTTTCGAACTACGCCATTTCGAAAATTCATCATTTTTTTATTGGGGCTGCTGTTTAAACTCATCATGAAACTGGAGGTTCAGGGATCGCAGAACCTGCCCAGCGATGGCGGCGTAGTGCTGGCGGCGAATCACGTTACCAACTTCGATGTCATTCCCATGCAGTTGAGCATTCCGCGCCCGATCTTCTTTATGGGTAAGGCTAGTTTGTTCAAGATCCCCCTATTTGAAGCAGCCATCCGTGACCTTGGCGCGTTCCCGGTCTATCGCGGCGAGAAGGATGAATGGGCGTTGCGCCATGCTGCGCGTGTGCTTGAAAATGGACAGGTACTGGGTATGTTCCCTGAAGGGACGCGCTCAAAGGGCAGGGGACTCGCCGTCGCCAAAACCGGCACTGCCCGCCTCGCCCTTGACGCAAACTGCCCCATCGTTCCCATGGCTGTAGTAGGCACCGATGCCTTCTTCAAACGTTTTCCGCACCGCGCCCACGTCACCATAAAGATTCTTCCGCCCATCCTTCCCAAACCTGGCGAGACTCCCCTTGCGCTCATGGATCGCGTCATGTTCGCCCTCGCCAAAGAACTTCCCGCCGATATGCGTGGCGTTTACGCCGATGTGCCCAAAGGATTTGAAGAGAAATAAATTTAGAATCCCAAAACTCCACTTTGGATTCAACAGAAAAGAACCCCAATCATGGAGGTCTTTTCTGTTGATGAGATAGCAATTATTTTTTCTTCTTCGCTCTTTCCTTTGCCGCCTTCAGCAGCCCCACAAATAGCGGATGTGGTTTCATTGGCCGCGAAAGAAATTCGGGGTGGAACTGGCTGGCCACCATATAAGGGTGATCCTTCAGTTCCACGATTTCCACCAAACGGCCATCTGGCGAAATGCCGGAGAATACCATACCGTGCTTTTCGAACTGCTCGCGGTAGGCGTTGTTGAACTCGAAACGATGGCGATGACGTTCATCCACATGTGAAACGCCGTAGGCATCTGCGGCCTTCGACCCGGGTTTGAGTTCGCACGGATACAGGCCCAGGCGCATCGTCCCGCCCATGTCGGTGATGGAACGCTGGTCGAGCATCAGGTCGATGACCGGGTGCTCGGTGGCGCGGTCAAATTCAGACGAGTTCGCGTCTTCGAGATCCAGTGCGCCGCGCGCAAATTCGATGCACATGGTCTGCATGCCAAGGCACAATCCCAAATACGGGACCTTGTTCTCACGGGCATAGCGCGCCGAGAGGATCTTGCCTTCCACACCCCGCGAGCCGAAGCCGCCGGGGACAAGCACCGCATCGGCGCTCTTGACCACGTCCCAGCCTTTATCCTTCTCCAGGTCGGCGGAATGCACCCAGCTGATGGAAACTTCCACTTCGTTGGCAAGCGCGGCATGTTTCAGCGCCTCGCGCACCGACATATATGCATCCTGCAATTCGACATACTTCCCAACCAGAGCCACATTGACGGTTGGTTTTTCCTTCTTCACCTCATCCACTAGTTTTTTCCATGGCCGCATATCCGGTTTGCGGCTGGCTTGAAGCCCGAGCTTGTTGAGCATCAGGTCGCCCACGCCAAGTTCTTCCAACAACAGGGGTACTTCATAAAGGACGCCGGCGGTCTTCATGGGGATGACTGCATTTTTTTCCACATCGCAAAACAGGGCGATCTTGTCACACAGCCCCTGGTCAATATCCTGGTCAGCGCGTGCGATGATGATGTTCGGTGAGATACCGATGGAGCGCAATGCCGCCACCGAATGTTGCGTGGGTTTGGTCTTAATCTCGCCTGTTGCGCCGATGGTCGGCAGCCAGGTCACATGGATGAAGAGGCAGTTCTCACGCCCGACCTCATTGCGCAATTGGCGCAGGGCTTCGAGGAACGGCTGCGACTCGATATCGCCGACCGTGCCGCCGACTTCGAGGATGACGATCTCCGCGCCGGTTTCTTTTTCCACCAGCCCGATGCGGCGCTTGATCTCGTTTGTGATATGGGGAATGACCTGGATCGTCCCGCCAAGATAATCGCCGCGGCGTTCTTTTGAAATGATCTCAGCGTAGACCTGGCCCGTGGTGAAATTGCTGACCCGGCTCAGGCGGATGTCGATGAAGCGCTCGTAGTGACCGAGATCCAGGTCCGTTTCCGCGCCATCATCCAGCACATACACTTCGCCATGCTGGTAGGGTGACATGGTGCCCGGGTCCACGTTGATGTACGGATCCAGTTTTTGCACCGCCACCTTGAACCCGCGCTCCTTTAAGAGCAGGCCGGTGGCCGCTGCCGTCACGCCCTTCCCAACCGAAGAGACGACGCCGCCCGTAAAAAATAAATACTTGGTTGCCATACTTCATTCTCCTGACTTTTAACTCTCCATGTGCGAGAGGATGGATATAAACAAAGAGAATGGGGAGGGTGTTTAGCCCTCCCCATTTCGGGGTTAACTTATTTGGAGCGTACGTACTTGCCTTATTCTCATCCGACCAGTTTCACCAGGTCTTCGGCGGCGCGTCTCATTTCGAGGAAGACCATGCCGAGTTTCGCATCCTGCCTTGCCATGGCTGTTAATACGGCCTCATCGCCAATGGCGGTCAGCACAATCGCGCCCTTATCGCCTTTGATGTATACCTGTTCCAGCACACCACGGCCCAATTCGCCGGAGATGCGCTCGCCCAGGCTTAACATGGCCGCCGACATGGCCGACACACGATCTTCCTCTACGCCTTGTTGTAAAGCAGACGCCATAATCAAACCATCCACCGATACAATGGCAGATGCTTCAATATCGGGGGCGGCGGCTTGCATATTGCGCAGGCGCTCGACAAGTTGTTCAGCGCGGGAGGGGGCCATGACTATCTCCTAAAAAAGCGGGTTCGTTGTTGGGTGGAACGGCTAGAGTTTACCAGAAAAAACTCCATTCGAGAATTGCACTCCCAAAATAATTTCAATTTGACCCGCACTTTCCTTCATAGTAAACTTAACGATTGCCATGCTGAAGATTTTTTTGGTTTTGTATCTGTTATTTCAAGACCCGGCCATAGCGATCACCTCTCCCCAGAACGGGGAGGCGCTGCGCGGGGTGGTTGAGATTCAGGGCAGGATGGAGGCGCCGAACTTCGCCTCTGCCGAATTGGCTTTCGCCTTTGCGTCTGACACCGGCGGAAATTGGTTCCCCCTCCAAACCTTTTCCCAGCCTGTGGCGGGTATTCCCATTGCCGCCTGGGATACCACTTCCATCACGGACGGTGATTACACCCTGCGCTTGCGTGTCTTTTTGCAAGACGGCACCTTTCAAGATGCCCTTGTTACCGGGCTCAGGGTTCTCAATGACCAGCCGCTTCCTACATCAACGCCCACAGCCACTGAAATTGTCTTCAACTTCCAGCCTTTGAACCAGACCCCATTGCCGGGTCCTCTTGAACCTACGCCGACCGCTTTTCTCTCGTTCCCAACATCCACGCCGCTGCCAGCCAACCCTGCCTCTCTGACTGCAGAGTCCATCTTCAAAATCTTCTGGCAAAGCGCGGCGGCCATCCTGTTCCTGTTTGTTTTTTTCTCCTTGATCCTTCGCCTGCGAAAGAACTAATCTCCATGACTGAGCCCTATCTCATTATCGGCCTCGGCAACCCGGGCCGCGAATATAAAGACACCCGCCATAACATCGGATTCATGTTGATCGATCACGTTGCCGCGAAGATTGGCGCGCGCGGCATGAAAGTGCAATCCAAGGCCATCGTCATTTCAGGCCTGTATGAAGAACGCAAACTGATCCTTGCCAAACCACAGACCTATATGAACCTCTCCGGTCAATCGGTGCAAGGCTTGCTGCACTTCTACAAAATTCCGCTTGGGAACCTGATCATTGCCCATGATGACCTGGACATTCCCTATGGCACGTTGCGCATTCGTCCGACTGGCGGGCCCGGCGGACAACGCGGCATGGCGAATACCATTGAACAACTGGGAACCAAAGATTTTCCGCGTTTGCGCATGGGGATTGGCCGTCCGCCTGGCCGCATGGACCCGAAGGACTATGTTTTACAGGACTTCTCGAAGGATGAACTTAACCTCATGCCAGACCTTCTCTCCCGCGCATCGGATGCCGTGCTCGAATTTGTGATGCGCGGCCTGAACGCAGCGATGAATAAATACAATGGCCTCGTGTAGGGATGGGGCTTGCTCCGATCCCCAGACTTTTTGGTAAATAAATATGGGACGATCGCAAAGACCGTCCCCGCCAAACATGCAATCTCTTCTTCAACACCTTCGCATCCTTTCCCCGTATCAGCATTTGCTGGGTGAACTTAACGCGCGCAAGCCGGCCTCTGGGCTGGGGTTGCCGCGCTCTGTACGCCTGCCAGTCCTCTCTACTCTGCATGCGGATCTCAACCTGCCGATCCTGCTCATCACCGACCGCGCCGATCATGCGCTGGCGATGTTTGATGAATTGGGGTTCTGGGTCAAATCTGCCCGCTATTTGTTTGCGGAACCGAATCCGCTGTTTTATGAAGAGGCTGCCTGGGGAGTGACCACACGGCGCGACCGCCTGCAAACACTTACGGCGCTCTCGGCTTTTCATTTGCCATTTACCAGGAAGCCGGAAACGCCGCCCATCATTGTCACCTCCGTCCGTTCGTTGATGACGCGCACCCTGCCGCGACGGGATTTTCTCAAAGCCTGCAAAAAACTGTCTGTCGGTCAGAACAGCCAACCCGATGGCCTGATGCGCGAGTGGGCGCGGATCGGCTATCAGCGTGTCAACACCGTACTGGAACCCGGTCAGTTTTCCGGTCGCGGCGGAATTCTGGATGTGTGGGCGCCCACGGAATTAAATCCGGTGCGCCTCGATTTTTTTGGAGACGAGATCGAGACCCTGCGTAGTTTTGATCCGGCCACGCAGCGCACGCTCGAAAAATTGGATTCGATTCTAATTACGCCTGCCCGTGAATTCCTGGCGGACACCACCGAGTCTGAAGCACAACTCTCTGAATTTCATATTCCGTTGTTGCATGGGCAGCCTGCCTCACTTCTGGATTATCTTCCGCAAAAAACGCTTGTGCTGGTGGATGACCTCAGCCTGGTCGATGTGATGGCGAACGAGGTGGAAGAGCAGGCGCTTAAATTCCGCCAGGAGAGCATCAGAGAAGGCACGCTCTCGGCAGATTTCCCGGTGCCTTATATGCCGTGGTCTGAACTGCACGATGCCATGGATGAATTCGTTCATCTTGAGCTGGGTCATTCAACCTATGTCCCACTCCAGGATGGGGAAGAGGACCTGGTTTCGCATTTTGGTCATGACGAACGCTTTGGGGGGCGCCTAAAACCATTTATTGATTATCTTGCCCCCATTGTTGAAGCGGGTGAGCAGGTCTTTATTGTTTCGCGCCAGGCACAACGCTTGAAGGAACTGTGGAGCGAACACTATCCAACCTCCGAACCCGCCAACCTCGAATTTGCCGAAGCCTCCCTCTCTGAAGGCTTCACCCTCAAAGACCAGTCTCTAATCACTATTCACCTGATTACTGATTCCGAAGTCTTCGGCTGGGAGCGCCCGCAGCCGCGCACCCGCCTGCGTCAAACTGCGGATACACCGGAGTCGTTGTACGCAGACTTGCAAGCGGGGGATTATGTTGTCCACGTGGATCATGGGATTGGGCGCTTCGCCGGTCTCATCCAGCGACAGTTGGACGGCCACGAACGAGAGTATCTCACCGTTGAATATGAGCGTGGTGATATTTTGTACGTCCCCGTCCATCAAGCGGACCGCCTGACTCGTTATGTCGGCGCCGACGGCGGCAAGCCAACCCTGGATAACCTCGGCGGTCAGGCCTGGGCCGAAACCAAGGCGCGTGTCAAGGAAGCGGTACAGAAGGTCGCTGAAGACCTGCTTGATCTGTATGCCCGTCGTCAGGTTGTGGAAGGTTTTTCGTTTGCAGAAGATACGCAATGGCAAAAGGAACTGGAAGATAGTTTTCCTTATGTAGAGACTGAAGACCAGAAACGCGCTATTGTGGACATCAAACGCGACATGGAACGCGCCCGCCCGATGGATCGCCTGCTTTGCGGCGATGTTGGCTACGGCAAGACCGAGGTGGCATTACGCGCCGCATTCAAGGCCGTAATGAGCGGCAGGCAGGTGGCCGTGTTGGTGCCAACCACGGTGCTTGCACAACAGCATTTTGAGACCTTCTCCCAACGCCTTGCCGCATTTCCGGTCAAAGTGGAAATGCTCTCGCGCTTCCGCACCCCACGTGAGCAGACAGAAATTCTGCATCAACTCTCGGTGGGGGAGGTGGATATCATCATCGGCACACATCGCCTGATCTCGTCCGACGTTGTCTTCAAAGATCTGGGGCTGGTGGTTATCGATGAAGAGCAGCGCTTCGGCGTGACCCACAAGGAGCATCTAAAAAAACTCCGCACTGAAGTGGATGTGCTTACGCTGACAGCCACGCCGATCCCGCGTACGCTTTACATGGCTCTGACCGGCGTCCGCGACATTTCCAACCTCAACACACCGCCTGAGGAGCGATTGCCCATTGTCACTCACGTTGGGCCATATTCACCGCGCCTTGTCCGTCAGGCCATTCTGAGAGAGTTGGAGCGTGGCGGCCAGATATTCTTTGTCCATAACCGTGTGCAGACCATCGAAGCGATGCGGGCGCATCTCGCGCAGCTCGTCCCCGAAGCGCGGGTGGATATCGGCCACGGGCAGATGGCCGAGAATCAACTCTCCGCAGTTATGCATCGTTTTGGCAACCGCGAGGTCGATATACTGTTATCCACTACCATCATCGAATCCGGTTTGGACATTCCCAACGCCAATACCCTGATCGTGGATCGTGCTGACACCTTTGGCCTTGCGCAACTCTATCAACTGCGCGGGCGCGTCGGGCGCGGGGCCATGCGTGCCTACGCATACTTCTTCCGCCACAATAAAATGTCTCCCACCCAGGAGGGCCAGCAGCGATTGGAAGTCATCGCCGAAAACACCCAACTTGGCGCGGGCTATTCCATTGCCATGCGCGATCTCGAGATTCGCGGCGCAGGTGAACTGCTCGGAACCCGTCAGCATGGCTTCATTCAATCTGTCGGTTTTCATCTTTATACAAGGATGCTGGCGGACGCAGTGAGAAGGCTGCGAAGGATTGCCACAGATGTTTTAAAAGTGGAAAGTGGAAAGTTGGATACGGCATTCTCCACGTTTAATTTGCCGCTTTCCATACCGGTTAACGTGGATCTGCCACTTGCGGTAGGCATTCCTGCATCCTATATTTCTGATCAAGATTTGCGTTTGCGACTGTATCGCCGCATCGCCGACCTGCGCGACGAAACCGAACTGGATGCGCTTGGTTCCGAGTTCCGAGACAGATTCGGACAATTGCCTGAGATGGTGCAAAACCTTTTCTACCAGATCCGCGTCAAACTGCGTGCGGAGAAGGTCGGTCTGTCTTCTGTCAACTGGGAATCGGGGCAGGTGCTGCTCAAATATCCTGCACCCGTTGACGGCGCGGAAGCGATGCGTCTGCCCGATCTGCCGAACGGTGTCAGGGGCGGCAAATCTCAATATTGGATCACCCTCTCGAAGGAAGAAGTCTGGATTGTAAAACTACTGGATGTTCTTTCGCAACTGAACCGCGCATCTGCTTGACCATAAACCCGATTCTAGTTTCTGAAAAAATTCGCCCTTGAAAAAATCAAGAGCGATTGAAAGATATCATTTGAATTTTCTCATTGTTTTCCAAAGACTTGTATGCCGTAGAAATAAGAGTAGCACTCGTTAACCCAGTGATTTGGATTGTCGTTCAACACATCGAGCCCGGCCCAACTAGGGTCGGGCTTTACCACAACTGAAGCCTGCCCGTTCAGTTTGGCATTCTTGATGATCAGATCTGTTTCGTCCCATACACTTGCATATTCAATATATTTATCCTTGGCTATGTAGAGGTTGCTAAAGTTAAGCCACGAGGAAGTCAAGATAAGCATAGCGGTAATAATAAGAATCGATTTTTCCAAATAGTGGGACGATGAAATTAAATTTCGGAGCCTGTAACCTGTAAAAAAACCTGCAAACATTAACGGTATACAAATAAATAAAACTGCAATACTCAACACCCGATCAGGGGGTGGTTCAGAATATCCATATACTCCTGGTGGGAAGCAGGAAAAGGAGATGAGTAGCGCGCCTGTAATTTGCAATAATATTTTTCGTCCATGTAATCGGATAGTTCCTTCATAAGAAGTACCCGCCCAGATGGATAACAGAACCCCACTTAAGATTGAGGTGAGGTATTTTGCGGATGTCAGCGTATTGAGAAAGTCGAGATATCCATTTAAGGAGATGCTCATTAACTTGAGCAAGTCTGGGTGGGGAGGGAAGAAACTTTGTCGAACCAAATTCCCTGGCGCTGTGATAACAACTGTTAGCGCTACGATAGCACCTAGAAGTCCAGACCATAGTAATGGATAAGTTTTTTTAACACGAGGACCCTCGCCTGTTACCCAGGAATAGACAAGCATGTATACAAGGGCGACAACCTGAACCGCCGCAATAGTCTCGCTTAATCCACCGCTGAGAAAAAAGAGACTAAAGGAGGCGGTCGCTGCGAACAACATATGTGTCTTGGTATGTATTCGGTCGATAAATATATAATATAGAAATCCATAGGTTGTAAGTGCAATGATGGGAAAGGTATATGCCCGGAATCCGTCGACCCAAAAGAAGGATTGCTCAATGCTGGGCATTGTTACTATGATTAAAAATACTGCGTACAACCCAAGGCAGGTTACCTGGATAATATTCCCGCTATTAGAACCTGCGGAGTAGAGGAAATAATAAGCGGTCAAGGTACTTATGAGCACCCATAAAAATAAGAATATTGGAATGAACCAGGGAATAAATTTGGGAGAAAAGATGTTTGATACCAGCCAGTCAAATCCATAAGCAGAATATCTCCCGCTCCATGTGATGCGCCAGTACCAAATAGAACGGAAGAGACCCAGCCTGTGTGCGTAATAGTAGGAACAAAGACTATCGCCGAGAAGGCGGTTATATGTGCCTATGTAACCATATAGCATGATGACAAATGAAACTGGAAAAAGGGAGAAAAGGTAAATTCCCTCCCTTTTTGGGCCCTTGGTTTTCTTCATAAAAACTCCGTTTTTTGTTTGGCCCCGCTTGTAAAGTATCGGGTTATATCAAGTCTTAAGTATCAAGTGGTAATATGAATGGTGATCGGAGGCGTAAATGAATTTCTGTAAATTTACTCTTGCGCGATTTAAAAAAATTATAACATGGTCAAAACCTCGCGATATATTTTGAGCCTGGGAACAAATCGTTTGTGGTAGAACTTTCAATCGCTGGGAAAATAAGATTACACAATGTGAAATTCTTCATGCATCCTATTCGCTACCAATCTTTTGATGTAAAATAGAACACACGTTCACTTTATTATTGAAGAGATAAACAATGGACTTCAAACTCAAAGCCCCCTTTCAACCAATGGGCGACCAGCCCGAAGCCATCCGTGGCCTTGTGGATGGCGTGAACCGCGGTCTTAAGCATCAGGTGCTGCTTGGCGCAACCGGTACCGGCAAGACCTTCACTATTGCGTCGGTCATTCAGCACCTGCAAAAACCTGCGCTGATCATGGCGCATAACAAGACGCTGGCAGCGCAATTGTATGCCGAGTTCAAAGAATTCTTTCCGGAGAATGCGGTTTCGTACTTCGTTTCCTATTACGATTACTATCAGCCAGAGGCTTATGTCCCCCGGCATGATTTGTTTATTGAGAAAGAGACCCAGATTAATGAAGAGATTGAACGCTTGCGCCTCGCGGCGACGACCGCTTTGATCTCTCGTCGTGATGTGATTATTGTCGCTTCGGTGTCTTGTATTTATGGTCTCGGTTCGCCGGAGGAATTTGGCAAAGGGACGGTCACCCTCAAGGTGGGGGAGATCTATCGCCGTAACGCCCTGCTGCGTCAATTGATCGAAAGTCAATATCAACGCAACGATATGGAGTTGAAGCCCGGCACGTTTCGGGTACGCGGCGATACGCTGGAGATCATCCCGGCCTACGAGGATAAAAAGGGATTCAAGATCACGTTCTTTGGGGACGAAGTGGAGCGCATCATGCAGTTCAGCCCGCTGACGGGTGAGATCTTTGATGAGCCGCAGGAAGTCTCCATTTACCCGGCCAAACAATTCCTCACAGACCAGGAGCGCCTGAAAGAGTCGATCAAGAATATTGAAACCGAGTTGGAGGAACGGCTGGCCATATACAAAAGCGAAGGCAAGTTCCTCGAAGCGCAGCGTATTGAACAGCGCACCCGCTATGACCTGGAGATGCTCAAAGAGGTTGGTTATTGTTCAGGCATTGAGAATTACTCGCGCCATTTGGATGGACGCCCAGCCGGTTCACACCCATGGACGATGATCGACTTTCTGCCGAGCGATTACCTGCTGATTCTGGACGAGAGCCATATGACCGTGCCGCAGATCCGCGGCATGTATAACGGCGACCGTGCCCGCAAAGAGACGCTGGTCGAGTATGGCTTCCGTTTGCCGTCTGCATTGGATAACCGCCCGCTCAAGTTCGATGAGTTCGAGCAGGTGATGGGTTCGACCATTTTTACCTCTGCCACACCGGCGGAATATGAAATGAAGAATGCCCAGCAGATCGTCGAGCAGATCATCCGCCCGACGGGGTTGGTGGACCCTGAAGTGGTGGTGCGCCCGGTCAAGGGGCAGGTTGATGATCTGGTCGGAGAGATCAAGCAGCGGGTGGAAAGAGGCGAGCGCATCCTCGTTACCACCTTGACCAAACGCATGGCCGAAGACTTGACCACGTATATGAAGGAATTGGGCATCAAGGTCAATTACCTGCACTCGGAAGTGGAAACCCTCGAGCGTGTGGGCATCCTGCGTGACTTGCGCCTCGGGAACTTCGATGTGTTGGTGGGAATCAACCTGCTGCGCGAAGGCCTGGACCTGCCCGAAGTTTCGCTGGTGGCGATCCTCGATGCAGACAAGGAAGGTTTCCTGCGCTCGGACACGGCGCTGATTCAGACTATTGGGCGTGCGGCGCGTAATGTGAATGGGCGTGTCATCATGTACGCAGACCGAATGACCGACTCGATGAAACGCGCCATTGATGAGACGAATCGCCGCCGTGCCAAGCAGGTGAAATATAACGAAGAGAATGGCATCATTCCGTTCAGCATTACCAAGGCGATCCACGATCTTACCGAGGAGATGTCTGCCAAAGCGGTCGGTGAGATGAAGGGTGAGTACAAGGTCAAGAATAAGAACGAGATGCCGCGTAATGAACTGCGCCAGATCGTGCATGAGATGGAAAAGCAAATGAAGGAAGCCGCGAAAAACCTCGAGTTCGAACGGGCGGCGGCATTGCGTGATGAGTTGTACGAACTAAAGAGTCTGCTGGCTGAAGATGAGAGTCTGAAGCCCTGGGAACGGATCAAATTGCTCTCTGGTGAAGAGGATTAAAACCAGTCCCCCTGAAGGTTCAACCTTCAGGGGGACTTTGGTGAAGATGGATGCTCAATTTTTTGGGGGCTGCGGCTTGAGTTTTTTGTGAATGCAGGGATAGAGTTCGCCATCCACGATCAGGATGTGGTTGATGATCCAATCTGAGATTTCTTCATGAATTAAAAGGGCAAGTTCATTGGATCCGCCCAGACGGTTAAACTCATCATGATATTTATCGAATTTTTCGATAAAGACGGCATGGGCTTTTTTATTCTTTTCAGCGGCGGGACAGTGATAGGTTTCGAAACAGTTCTCTTCTTTCCCAAAATGCCAGCCTGCATAAAACCTTAGCGCTCCCAAAATGCGGGCCAGGCTGTCACTGCCATGCCCCTCGGTGATCGCTTCTCCAAGTTTGTTTAACAGGTCCACCAGATAGCGGTGTTGATTGTCGAGGGACTCGTCGCCCGTGTTGAGGGCGATGTTCCATTCAAGGGGTTTAGGGGTATACATTTGCTGGTCTCCTAGGATAATTTCAAAATACCAGACACCCCAAAATTATACCCTTATCGTTTCAATCGTTCCTTACAGTACAGTTATCTTTGGGGTAAAACCAGATCCGCTGCTTTTACTGGATCATTGTCATCTTGTCGTTTGTCAGATCGTGGAGGTTTCCCACGCCACAGGCGAACATGGTCACCTCGATCTGTCGCCGGGTTAGTTTCATCATCTCAACAGCCTGTTCGCTGGAGAGGGCTGCGGCTTTGAGAAACTGACCTGCCATGCCGCCAAGAGTGGCGCCGAGGGCCAGGCTCTTGGCGATATCAAGCCCGTCTTTCAGCCCGCCGCTGGCAAAAATGGGCATGCCGGGGGCGGCCTTCCTGACATTCAAAATCGATTCGGCTGTGGGAATTCCCCAGCCGACAAAGGTGGCGGCAAGGCGGCGGGTGAACTCGTCTGGTGCGCGGTGCATTTCCACTTGAGACCAGCTGGTGCCGCCCGCTCCGGCAACATCAACGGCAGAGACGCCGCAGTTCAAAAGCAGAGTTGCGGATTTTTCAGAGATTCCCCAGCCGACTTCCTTGGCGATGACGGGGACACTGAGTTTTGCGCAGACTTCTTCGATCTTCTTTGCGATACCTGCCCAATTGGTATCCCCGGCATCCTGTACAGCCTCTTGCAGCGGATTTAAGTGCAGGTAGAGCGCATCGGCTTCGATCATATCCACGGCGCGGCGGCATTCATCGATGCCGTAGCCGTAGTTGAACTGAACAGCACCGATGTTGGCGAATAAAAGAATGTCTGGCGCTACGCGGCGCACTTGAAAGGTGCGCGCCTGCTCGGGATGTTCGATGGCGGCCCGCTGGCTGCCAACTCCCATGGCGATTTTGCATTCCTGTGCGGCCTCGGCGAGCCGCAGGTTGATGGTCTCCGCTTCATCTGTGCCCCCGGTCATGGAGCTGACCAGGATGGGGGCGGTCAGGGTTTTGCCGAACAGGCTCAGGCTTGTAGCGATGCGGTTCAAATCGAGTTCGGGGAGAGCCTCATGGATGAAATGATACTTTTCAAGCCCGGTGGTCAGCGCAGAGCGGACATCCTGTTCTAAGTTGATTTTAATGTGATCGGCTTTTCGCTGGTCGATGGGCGCAACTTTTGTCATGAGGGGGTGTTCCTGTGATTGATGAACTGGCTTGACAGTGTTTGTCGAGCGGTTACAATAAACTAAACAAAACCCAATTTGGAGGATGTTATGTCAGACACATATAACGAAGTAAAGAATATCATCAAAGACCTGCTCGGTTCTGATGACGCGAAGATCACGATGGAAGCCAAGTTCCGTGAAGACCTGGATGCTGATTCTCTCGATCTGGTGGAGTTGATCATGGCTTTCGAAGATAAATTCGGCGCCGAGATCTCCGATGAAGATGCGCAGAAGATCACCACCGTGGGTGAGGCTGTCACGTATATCGACGCGCGCAAGAATTAAATTATTATTGTTTGAGATTATAACCGTAGAGCCGCCCTATCAGGGCGGCTCTATGTGATTCTTGATAGGATTTGATGGTCGAACTTATTGCAACAGGGTGGGAATCTCTTCGGGGTGTTTGGCTACTTTGACCCCGGCGGCTTCGAGCGCCTTGACCTTGTCTGCTGCGGTGCCTGCGCCGCCTTCGATGATGGCTCCGGCATGGCCCATGCGTTTTCCGGGAGGAGCCGTCTGACCTGCGATGAAGGATGCGACCGGTTTGGTCATTTTGTTGGCAATGAATTCTGCGGCTTTTTCTTCTTCATTGCCGCCGATTTCGCCGATCATGATGACCTTTTCGGTCTTGGGGTCATGTTCGAACATTTCCAGCACATCGCGGAAGTTGGTGCCATTGACGGGGTCGCCACCAATGCCCACGCAGGTGGAGGCGCCCATGCCGAGGTTCTTCATGGCGTAGAGCACTTCGTAAGTCAGTGTGCCGGAGCGGGAAACCACGCCGACGTTGCCGGGGATGGCGATGTTGCCGGGGATGATGCCAACCTTGGCTTCACCAGGGGTCAGCAGGCCGGGGCAGTTCGGGCCGATCAGGCGGACCTTTTTCTGGTCGAGGTAGTTACGAACGCGCATCATGTCGTGGATGACAACGCCTTCAGTGATACAGATGATGAGTGGAATGCCTGCATCTGCGGCTTCGAACATCGCATCGGGAGCGAAGCGGGCCGGGACGAAGATGATGGTGGCGTTGGCGTCGGTGGCGTCTTTGGCAGACTTGACCGAGTCGAAGACGGGGATTTTTCCATCCAAGACCCATTCGCCGCCCTTGCCGGGGGTGATGCCACCGACGATGTTTGTGCCATAGGCGGCCATTTGCGTGGTATGAAACAGGCCTTCGTTGCCGGTGATGCCTTGTACAAGAAGGCGGGTATTTTTATCTACAAGTATGCTCATGTGGTTTATCCCTTTGCCGCAGCGACGGCTTTTCTGGCAGCGTCGGCGAGAGTTTCAGCGGTGATCATGTTGGCGTTCTCCAACAGGCGGCGGCCTTCTTCGGCGTTGGTTCCAACCAGGCGGACGACCATCGGTACTTTGGGTTTGACTTCGTCCATCGCAACGAGGATGCCCCTGGCGACTTCGTCGCAGCGGGTGATTCCGCCAAAAATATTGAACAGAACCGCCTTTACGTTGGGGTCGGTCAGGATGATACGCATGGCCGCAGCGACCTTCTCTGCGCCGGCGCCGCCGCCTACATCAAGGAAGTTGGCCGGTTCGCCGCCGAAGAGTTTGATCACATCCATACTGGTCATGGCCAGGCCGGCGCCGTTGACCATGCAGCCGATGCTGCCATCCAATTTGATAAAGGACAGGCCGTACTTGCGCGCTTCGATCTCCGCCGGAGCGTCTTCGTCGGTGTCGCGCATTTCAGCCAGTTCAGGCTGGCGGAAAAGGGCGTTGTCATCGATCATCATTTTGCCATCAAGCGCAATGAGTTTCTTTTCCTTGGTAATGACCAGTGGGTTGATCTCTGCCAGGGAGGCGTCTGTGTTTTTGTAAACTTCCCACAAGCCCATGGCGATCTTGGTAAAGTCTCTCCAGTAATCACGGGGCAGGTCGATGGCGACCGCTACATCGCGGGCCTGATACTCGCGCAAGCCAAGCAGGGGGTCAATGTTAACTTTGACGATCTTTTCCGGCGTCTTGGCGGCGACCTCTTCAATGTCCACACCACCTGCGGCAGAGGCGATCATCACCGGTTTTTTTGAAGCGCGATCATCCGTAATGGCAAAGTAGATCTCCTGGTCAATGGCTGAGGCTTCATCCACCAGTACCTTGCGGACGGGCAGGCCCTTGATCTCCATACCCAGGATCTGGGTGGCCAGTTGCTCGGCTTCGGCGGGGTCTTTGGCGAGCTTGACACCGCCAGCTTTACCGCGTCCGCCGACCAGCACCTGCGACTTAACGACAACACGACCACCGAGTTCTTCTGCAATTTGCTTTGCTTCCTGAGCGGTGGTCGCGACCCGTCCCTTGGGGATGGGGATGCCGAATTTCGAGAAAATATTTTTTGATTGGTATTCGTGGAGTTTCATTCTGCTCCCTCGGGGGATATATTTTTTGCTAAAAGCATCGGCATTATACCACCTTCAAATTACGTAAAAGTTACAAAAAAACAGGTACTCCCTGCTGGGAATACCTGTTGTAGAAAGATAAACACTTTTATGGAAGTGTAAACCTGACCACCCGGTTGAAGACCCCGTCTGAAACCCAAACGTGTCCTTCCTCATCAACCGCAATGCCGGAGGCGCTTCCAAAACTGGTGGACGTGTTCCCATAATCGCCCCAGACGCGCACGATCTGGCCTTCCTGGTCGAACTCCATCACGCGATAGCCTTCCGGGTCGGTGATAAAGACATGCAGCGCATCGTTGACCGCGATGAAGGGCTTGTTTTCCAAAGACTGACCGAACCAGCCATAGACATCCCATTGCTTGTCCGGTACGAAGGTCAGGCCGGTATCGCTAATGATAGGGGTGAAACTCTGAATGCGGCTGTTCCATGTATCGGTGACATACACTGTTCCGTTCCTGTCAATGGTCACGCCGACCGGCTCATCGAATTGACCCGCCTCAAACCCGGCGCTGCCAAATTGGGTAATGAAGTTCCCGTCCGCATCGAACACGACGATGCGTTTGTTGCCCGTGTCGGTGACGTAAACCCGGCCCTCGGCATCCACCGCCAATCCGCGCGGACCGTAGAAGGATTCGGGCGTTTCGCCCTGGCCAAACGTGCCCCATGCCTTGATAAATCGGCCTGTGGAAGAGAATTTTTCCACGCGATGATTCCAGGTGTCGGTCGCATAGACGGAACCATCCGGCCCAACGGCGATGCCCCACGGCTCGTTAAATGTTCCATCTCCAACCGGTATGCTGACGCCGTCCGCGAAGGAGCCCCATTCCTGAAGGATGTTCCCCTCCAGGTCCAGATGCAGGATGCGGTGGTTGCGCGAATCTGCGACATACAAGGTGCCATCCTTGGCAAAGGCCATGGAACGCGGCGCGTTGAAAATGACCGGGTTGGGTTGAACCGCATCGTACACCTTGTCGGCGGAGAGTGTGATGTACTTGCCTTCGGTCGGATCTTCCAATGCAGGCCCGGTCACAGGCGCCACACCGTAGTTCCAGATCTGCGAGGCCACATCCTGGCGGATATAAAGCCGCATCTTATCAGCGGGTTGCCAGTTGGCAACATCCAGGTCTGCGCGGCCATAGGCTTGGGCGTACTGGGTGTAGTCGCGGTTCAACCAGATTTGAATAATGCCCGCGCGGATTTGCGGGTTCGTGAAGGCTTCGCAAACCTTGGTGTAATCTTTGGTCTTGTTCACTTTAAGGAGGCTGAACACGCCGGTGCAGGCATAATTTTCAGGGAATGGCAGGGAGGCGTCACGGTTGCTGACGAGGGTGAAGTAATCCTGCATCGGCCACCACATGCGGATGTAATCCACGCGATAATAACCGGGGCCGATGGCGGGCTCGATCTTGTCAAAATTCTTTTCGTCCACAATGATGACCACCGAGTCGCGCAGCGAGCGCGTAGGCTGGTCGAAGGAGCGCTGGTTGGTGAAATCGCGCAGGTACCAGACGAAGGGCCATGAAACCCCGGTGTCTGGCGCAGAGGCATCATATGCGAGAGCCACACCCATGCCGCCGGTGGTGCGTTTTGAAATCTCTTCCGCTTGTGCAATGACATCCTTGATGCCCGTGGCTCCATGAGCATAGACCAGAAATTCAGTAGCCTGATCGTACGTGATATATGAAGCGCGGAAGGCGGCGCGTGCTGTGAGGACTGCGAGGAATCCGAAGATCATCAGCACAAGCGCATGTCGGAAATCACGGAATGACCATTTGCGTAATAGATAAATACCAGCCACGGCACTGAGCACAGAAACAATGAGCGGCAACAGGAAGGCATTGGTCGCCTGCAGTTGTTCCAGTGACTGCCCCTGGAATGGCCGAATGGGACCGGTGGCAAGGTAAAACGCCCGGCTGATACTGGCGATAAAAATAGCCAGCGTAGTCATGGTTAATGCCGCGTTTTGTTCCTTAATCTTTTCCCAGTCCAGTGTTTCAATAATGCGGCCAAGCGCCCAACCGGTGATGAGGATCATCGGCCAGGTGATATGCACCGTCAACCAGGGCATGCGTTCACCCGCAAATGAAAAGGCGAAGAAACTTAAAAGACTCCACCAGACCAGCAGGCTGAACAAGTTGATGAAATTCATAGCGCTGGTTGGGTTTGATTCTTCCTCCAATGCAGAGGCAGGCTCTGGTTGGGGATCTTCTTCGAGGATTGGGGCCGCTTCTTCCGTGACTTGAACCGGACTCACCCTCGTGAGGTTGACCCTGTGCCTCCAACCGAGCATAAGCGCCAGAATAAAGCCAAGGGCTGGCAAAAATTCATATACGGGGACCTGAATGAGCAAGTAGTAATACCAGGGCTGGCTGCCGCGTTCCACATCCTGCTGGACGAGCCAGTATCCCAGCGAACCAATGGAGCCGGTGAAGAATCCGTCACTGTTGGTGAAGACTGTGGTGTACAGAATGGTAAAGGGAACCCAGAAGACCAGCGCAGTTTTGAACCATTTCTCCGGGTTCCAGATCAGCCCGGCGGCGATGGCGAGGATAAAGGTCAGCAACAGTAACGCGCCGATGATCATCAGTCCGCGCATGTCACTGCCGAGGGCCTGGATTTCAGGGGCGGTGGTGGGGATGGTAACGTTCGTCATATTAATGAGGAACGGCGAAAGTTGTGGCAATACGATGGTGCCGGTGACCATCAGCAACTCAAAGGCCCGGTTATTGCGAATGCGCTCCCAGGTGTATCCGCGGATGAGGAAATAGCCGGTCACGATCAAACTGATCAAGGCGGCCACAGCGAGGATGGTGGTCAGAGAAATAACCGCCGTTTGCGGCGCGGCCAGAGGCGAAGCCGCTGCGTTGGGGTCCGACGGCAGGGCCGTCTCTGCTCCGGTGAGGGTGGCTGCATCACGGGTGTAAAGCCCGTACCCCACGGTTGCTCCTGCTAAAAGGATCGAAATACTAAGGGCAATGATGAAGGTGTTGTAATCTTTCTCCGCATTTTTCCACGGTCGGCGCGATACCTGCATGATGAAATAGATCGCAAGGTAGAGCAAAGCCTGGGCCGTGTAAATGAACGAGGTTTCTTTGGATGTGAAGTGCAGGGCGAGGGCGGCGGCCACCATCATCAGATATTTTTTCCCGCCAAGTTCAAAATGCCGCAGCATGGCGTATAACATCAACAGGCCGGAGAAGGCTACAAAGGATTCGTTGCGGACGTAGCGGCCGTAGTACAACATGTACGGCGAAATGACCATTAGGAACCCCGCGATGAGCGCACCCCACTTGCCAAGATAATGCCGCCAATACCAGACCATCCACACGGTGGCGACGCTGAAGAGGGCGGCAGGGATGCGCGAGGTAAAGTCGCTGGCGCCGAACAGGAAGTAGGTCAATGCGATCGTGTGGAACTGGAAGGGCCCATGCATCATGGGGGAGTGTTCATAGCCCTGGCCGCGATAGAGCAGCCAGGAGAAGTAGGTATGCAGGCTTTCGTCATGGCTCATCACGCGCGCGCCGAGTTCGTAAAAGCGCGTGATGCCCGCCAATAAAATGACAAGCGCGAAGATCAGAATCTCATTTGTGATGGCAGGCAGGGAAGGATGAACGGGCCGGTCTAACCAGTTGTTTTTTGATTCCATTGAGGGTCACCTGGGAAAATAGTTTAAAGCAAATGATATATGGACAAGTTTAGTAAAACGTGAGAGTCATTATAACAGGATGACTTTGGCGACAGGCAGGGTTATTTGCCGCTGTTTTTTCCCGCCAGCTGACCGCAGCCTGCGGCAATGTCGATGCCCCGGCGCATGCGGATCGTGCATGGAATTCCGGCCTGCTCCAGCGTTTCTTTGAACTGGAGCGCGCTCTGACGGCTGGTCGCTTCGCCGCTATAGCCCTGGGTCGGGTTGAGCGGAATGGCGTTGACGTGGCAGAGCAACCCCTTGAGCCGGGCGGCAAGTTTGGCAGCCACCTCCGGCGTATCGTTGACTCCGTTGATGAGTGCCCACTCAAAGGTCACGCGCCGATGCGTGTGTTCGATGTAATACTTGCAGGCTTCGATCACATCCCCGATCTTGTAGCGTTTGTTGACCGGCATGATGGCGAGTCGTTCGTCATCCTCTGCCGCATGCAGCGAGATGGCAAGGTTGACCTGTCGTTGTTCATCGGCGAAGCGCCGGATCTGCGGGGCCAGCCCCACGGTGGAGACGGTGAAACGACGCGCGCCGAAGTTATAGCCCTCGGGGTCGTTGAGGCGGTCGATGGCGCCCATGCTGTTATCGTAATTGTGGAAGGGTTCGCCCATGCCCATCAGCACCACGTTGGTGACAACTTCGTTCTGTTCCTTCAACATTTGCGCGTAATGCATCACCTGTGCCACGATCTCGCCGCTGCTCAGGTTGCGCTTGAACCCCAATTGGCCGGTTGCGCAGAAGACACATCCCATGGCGCAGCCCGCTTGTGAGGAGATGCATAATGTACGCCGATTCTTCGCGCCGCGACCGGTGGGGGAGGCGGTGATCTGTGGATTATCCGCCGGGTCTCCGTAGCGCATCAGCACCGCTTCAATCAAGTTTCCATCCGGCAACTCGAAGAGGGTCTTGCGCGTGAAGCCGTCGGACGAGTCCAGGTAGGTTTTGATCTTGAACGGTGCAAAGGTCAAATGTTCTGCCATCTTTTCACGCAGCAACTTGGGCAGGCTGGTGAATTGTTCCGGTGAGGAGTACAAGTGCTGATATAGCCCCTGCCAGATCTGTTTGGCGCGGTAGGCAGGTTCATTCCACTCTTTGAGCAGGTCGGTCAAGGCGGGCAGGTCGAGGTCGTAGATGAGCATGGTATAGGTTGAATTTTACCTCAGGCAACTCTTATCTTGTTTTATGGATGCGGAACAAATCCCAGCAAGAATCCGTTAAAAACCTGCTTAAATCCACATCTCGTATGAAAAGAGTAGGATAGTCGTAGGGAAATTCCTAAGTTGCGTTAATTTTCCTTCACTATAATCGCTCACCTTGCAATGAAATAAAGGAGAATCATGTTGAAGCAATTAAATTCGATCCCAAGAAATGTGATCCTGTGGGGGCTGGTCGGCCTGTTGACCGTAACCGGGATCATTGTCCTGATCTTATCCTTCCGCAGCGCCGACGATGGCCAGGAACAGGTCGACGCCATCTATACCAACGCGGCAGCCACCGTCTTCGCGCAGCAACAGACCCAGCAGGCATTGTCACCGACGGTCACGCCGGTCCTGTTCACTCAAACCGCGACTCTGACCGCAACGCTTCCCGTCACGCCGACTCTTTTCCTCCAGACCCCGCTTGCCACGAACACCCTTGCGCCTGTATCCGGCGCCACAGGTTGTGACAATTCCGTTTGGATCTCCGATGTCACTTTTCCCGACAATACCGTGGTAACCCCCGGGCAGGCGATGACCAAGACCTGGCGTGTGCAAAACACCGGCACATGTACCTGGTCCACTTCCTATAAGATCATTTATGCTTTTGGGAATGCGATGGGCGGACAGGCTACCGCCTTGCCCGCCTCTGTGGCCCCCGGCGGCACCGTCGATATTTCTGTGGCGATGGTCGCTCCGACCACGGCGGGCGATGCCACCGGCACCTGGCGTCTTGCCAACGCTACGGGGAGTCCTTTTGGCACCCAGTTGACCATTGTGATCAAAGTCGGCGGCGCCACCGGTACACCTACCAAGACGGTCACGCCGGGCAGTGTCACATCTACCAATACGGTGGCACCTGCTTCGACCTCCACCTTCACCCCAACTGTCGCCCCGCCAACCAACACACCGACAGAAACTCCCACCCCCACCGCGACGCCATAAAAAAATAAAGCGACCTGCCTTCAAGGCAGGTCGCTTTGGATTACTAAACCAGGTCAGCCAGACTCTCCGCGATGATCGTCGGGGCCGGGGTCCAGGCCTCGCCTTGTGCGCGCGACGAGACGCCGCTTAATACCAATGCTGTTTCGCATCCCACCGCCTGCCCGGCGGCGATGTCGGTTTCGAGGCGGTCGCCGACCACAAGAGTTTCGCCTTTTGAGGTTCCCAGCCTTTCCATGGAAAGTTCCATCAAGTAAGGCAGTGGCTTGCCCGCCACAATTGGCTCGACGCCCGTAGCCGAGGTGATAACCGACAGCCACGAACCCGACCCGGGGATCTCTCCGCGCGGGGTGGGGAAGGTGCGGTCAGTGTTGGTCGTATAAAAAGGAATGCCTGCGCGGACCAGCAGAGTCGCTTCGGCCACCTTCTGAAAGTTGATGCTGCGGTCGATGCCCATCACAACCGCCTGGGCCTGCGGCGCATCCTCTGTGCTGAGAATTTCAAATCCTTTTTCCTCCAGCGCCACGCGGATGCCATCTTCACCGATGACGAAGACCTTTGTCCCACGCGGGAATTTCTGCGCCAGCATGAAAGCGATTCCCAGCGCCGAAGTCACCACCTGCAAGACATCCACATACACACCGAGGTCGGCCAGTTTTTGCTGATAGTCTTCCGGGGTCTTTGTCCCGTTGTTGGTGGCAAAGACAAATTTCAACCCGCGCTCGCGGATTCGTGCAAACGTCGCGGGCAGGTCACCGATGGGCGCATCTGATTTCCAGATCACACCGTCCATGTCAAGGATCAGGGCTTTGGTAGTTGAGGGAAGCATATAATTCTTGATTTCTGATTTTGGATTTGCGATTACGCAGCGCGCATTATACCCATAAACAAAAGACCCCGAAGGTATTCCTCGGGGTCTCAAATTGCCAGTTTCCGATTACTTGAAAGCCTTCTCCGGCGTCTCAATGATCTGATCCACCAGACCGTACTCCACCGCCTGTTTGGCATCGAGGTAGTAGTCGCGGTCGAGGTCGCGTTCGATCACTTCGAGCGGCTGGCCGGTATGCTTTGACATCACGCCATTAAGCAGGCTCTTCAAGCGCAGGATCTGCTTGGCCTGAATTTCAATGTCTGTCGCCTGGCCTTGCGCGCCGCCGAGTGGCTGGTGCATATGCACGGTCGCATTCGGCAGGGCGTAGCGGCGGCCCTTGGTCCCGGCAGCCAGCAACACGGTCCCGAAGGAAGCGGTCACACCGACAGCCACGGTGCTGATCGGGTTCGAGATGATCTGCATCGTATCGTAGATTGCGAGGCCTGCATAAATCACCCCGCCGGGCGAGTTGATGTACATGCGGATTTCTTTTTCGGGGTCTTCATGGTTGAGGAACAGCAACTGGGCTACGATCACGTTCGCAACCTGATCGTCGATCGGAGTGCCGAGGAAAATAATGTTATTGCGCAACAACAGTGAATAAATATCGTAAGCGCGTTCGCCGCGGCCGGTGTTTTCCACGACCATCGGAACTACATTCTTGAAATCTGGGATCATGATGTCTCCTTTTGAGTTGGGACAATCCTACCGAAACACTATTGGATTTTTATAAGAGTTTGATAGGCAATATAAATGCGTCGCATTTCGATGGGGGAGGGGCCCGCTCACAAAACGCGACGCACGCATCAAACCTGACCTTGAACCTGTCGGCCCAAACGAGGCGGCTGCTACTCTGCGGCCTTCTCGTCTTCGCCTGCGGCAGGCGCGGATTCTTCAGCCTGGGTCTCTTCCACCGCTTTGTAGTTGCCGGTCGCAATCGACTTGATCATATCGAGCGCCTTGCGGGTCATCACGCGGCTGGCGGCATCCATGGCAATGGCCTCGCTCAACTGCTTCTGGCCCTTGCGTCCGCCGCCAATCTTGCTGAGGTCCATGCCCTGCATCACCAGGTTATTCAACGCGGAGGTGTATTCCTCGTTCAGCGCTTCATCGTCGATTTGGATCTTTTCCTTGCGGACGATCTCGTCGAGGATCAAACCGCGCTCAAGGCGTTTCTTTGCCACCGGGTTGACCTCATTCGCAGTGAATTCCTCGCGGGTGGTGTTACGGACCTTGAAATAGGTCTCCAGGTCCATGTTCTGCTGCGCGAGCCGGTTGGCAAGATCGGAGAGAACGTGTTCGCCTTCGTGTTCGAGCGTATGCTCGTGATACTTGATGGTCGCGCCTTCCTTGATCTTCTCGATCAAGTCCACGAAATACTTGTCATCGAAATCGTTCTGCGAGCGGGTCTCGACATCCTTTTTAACGGCTTCAAGCAGCTGATCCAGGGTCTCGCCTGCGCCGGTCGTCCTGGCAAAATCGTCGTTCAAGTCTGGCAGGGTCACACCGCGCACGGTCTTGATAGTGGCTTCAATAGAGACGGTCTTGCCGCGCAGTTCTTCGAGTTCCCAATCTTCGGGGAAGGTATGTTCGATGGTTTTGCTCTCGCCGGACTTCAGCCCGACCAGTTCCTTGGCAAAGCTGTTGTACGGCCATTCTGTGTCGCGGTCTTCCTTGCGCACAAACGTGGCAAAGCCGGTGCGATTCACTTCCGGGGTGTCCGACTTGACATCAAGGAGTACGTAGTCGCCAATCTCAATGGCGCGTTCCACGGTTTCAGTGGAGGCGTACATTTGGCGCAGGTCTTCCACGGCGGCATCCACCGCGGCCTGATCCGGCGCCTGCCAGCCATAGTCCATGCGGATGGAGTGGTAATCGCCGAGGTCGATCTCCGGCGCGAGCGGCACACGGAACTGGAACTTGGGCGGATCCATGCTCTCGATATTTTCGAGCGAACCGGACGCGCCCGGATTGACATCCGCTTCCTTTAAAATGTTGGAATATTCGGCATCAATGAACAGGTCGATGGCCTGCTCGGTGATGGCCGCTTCGCCATAGGTGCGCAGCACGATGGCGTAGGGCGCCTTGCCGGGGCGGAAGCCGGGGATGTTCCCGCGCGAGGAGATCTTGGTTGCCGCGCGTTTCTTGTATTTCTCCATCGTGGCGGAATCCACTTCCACAACCAGTTTGACGGAATGATCTTCCTGATATTGTTTTTCGATGTTCAAAGTGACCTCTTTCTTTTCCTGCGTGAGTATATATAGGGTAGTGGGGATGGTGGGGGTCGAACCCACACGTCTTGCGACACATGATCCTAAGTCATGCCTGTCTGCCAGTTCCAGCACATCCCCAGCTGTGCGCTAGGAGCGGCCGCAATTATACCGTATGGAACGTGTATCATGGTCATTTTCTCTGTATTTTCCTGTGTTTGAAAAAGCGCGCAATTTGCTCCCGTGCTGAGTATAATGCGCCCATCCCAACACTCGAGGAGTTGACCTTATGCCGATCATTTCTGGTATCCCGGCCCCCGAATTTGAACTATTGGACGATACAAATACCCTGCGCAAGCTATCCGACTTTCGCGGCAGGAATGTGATTCTCTACTTCTATCCCAAAGATGACACCCCCGGCTGCACGAAGGAAGCCTGCAACTTCCGCGATGATTACTCGGCTTATGAAGCGGCGGGGGTGGTCATCCTCGGCGTCAGCGCGGATTCGGTTGAATCGCATGTCAAGTTCAAAAAGAAATTCCAGTTGCAGTTCCCCTTGCTGGCCGATGAAGGCCATAAGGTCTGCGATCTATATGGCGTGTGGGGGCCAAAGAAATTCATGGGCAAATCCTATGAAGGTGTTCTGCGCGCCACCTTTTTGATCGACGCACAGGGCAACATCAAGAAAGTTTATGAAAATGTTCGCCCGGCGGAACATAGCGCCGAATTGCTGGCCGAGTTGGGATTGAAGTAATTGTCTTTATGAAACGAATTTCAATCCTGTTCCTCGCTTGTGCTTTGGCCGCATGTGCAACGCAAGATTCCACCTTGCCGGCGCCTTCCCCTGACTCTGCCATTAAAAAAAATACACCGGAAGCAGGGCAGACAGCGGTGCAACAGACTGACCCGGTCTGGACCTCGGCAGTTTCGGCGGCAGTCAACACCTCGCCAGTTCTGAGCGGCGATCTGGTTATCTTTCCCACAGCGGATGGGCATATCCATGCTTTGAAAGCGGAAACCGGAGAACCGATCTGGCAGTACTCGGCTCAAAGTGTTTGGGATTCCTCCGTCAATGCGGATGCGGAGCGAGTCTGTTCAGGAGTCAAAGGGGGCAGGATTGTCTGTCTTGATGCGCGAACGGGCCAGGAACTTTGGGCGGTCGAAGTCGGCATTGAGACACAGTCCAGAATAGCGCTAACCTCAGACACGCTCTATGTCCCCACCACCTGGGCAGGGTCAGGGCTTGAATCAAATTACAGCGCAAAGGCGGACCTGGTGGCTTTGAACGCCGAAACAGGTGAAACCTTATGGCGCTCCGTGACCGAGAATTACATCCTCCGCCGCCCTGTGGTAAATGGCGATCTTGTTATCACTGGGGGCGCATACCAGCCTGTCAACGAGCCTGCCGGAGAGGTGGCCACACGCATTTATGCATTCAAGGCAAGCGATGGTACCCTGGCATGGACGAGTGAATCGAAAGATGGCCTGGTCCGCTGGGTGGATAGCGCAGGGGATATTGCCATCTTCTCTGCGGCTACAGAAACTGTCCATGCCCTTGCTTTGCAGGATGGTCAACCCCTCTGGGATTTTGGCCCCGGCTACTGGATGCAATTTCCCATTATTGATCATGGAAAGATTTACATTGGGTCCGGAGATGAGAACTTTCATGCTCTTGACGCTTCAACCGGAACCGAAACCTGGTCGCACACCATCAACCTTGCCTCCCTGAATCAGGTGGGCCGCCCCTCCCTGCGCGATGGCATCCTGTGGTTCAATGCCGTCACAGGCGAGATCTATGCCGTTGATGCAGCCAGCGGGGAACAGGTTGCCTATTTTGCAACCGGTTTCTCGGTGCGTGTGGGTGGCGTGCTCCATGGAGCGTATTACATTATGGGCGATGCGAATGGAAGCGTTCATGCATACAAGGTCATTGAATAGATTTGCACTTCAGATCATTGGAGTTACCCTCCTGACAGTGTTGGTGGCTTGCAAGGCCAACCCCAATCCCTCCAACCGGCCAATCGATGGCTCAACCCTTCACCTTGGCTGGAGTATGGATCTTGGCGCGCCGATCAATAGCCCGCCGCTAAGCATCGGTACTGTGCTTGTAGTATCGCCTGTTGGAAAGCCATTAATGGGCTTGAACGCTGAAACAGGCGAAATGCTTTGGCAATATGATCCCGGAGTCGCCGTATGGGACAGGGCTTATGGAACAGATGGCAGCCTTCTTTTTGCCGGGATCGAAGGCGGCCGCTACGTAGCGCTCGACCCCGCCAATGGAAAGCAGGTTTGGGAGACCTTGCTTGGAATCAACTCACAAATGGCTCCATCTGTAACCGATGGAGTGGTTTATGTTCCGACTACATTTGCAGGGCCGGGGTTGATCGGCGACCCGAGTGGCAAAGCCAAAGTGTTTGCCATATCCCCTGAAGATGGCCGGGTGTTATGGGAGTTTGAAAGCGATAATTATGTACTCCAAACCCCATTCCGCCAGGGTGATATTCTCTATGTTGGCGGGAGTTTCTATTCCCCGGAAGAAGTGAACGAAGGCGGCCATATGCGCCTGTATGCCATGAGTGCATCGGATGGCTCTTTAAAGTGGACATTTGAATCAAAAGATGGATTCATCAAACAACTTTATGCCACCGATAAATTCGTCTCCTACATTGCCTACCGGGATTTTATTGTTGGAGTGGACGCGAACAGTGGCGAGATGAAATATCAGACCGATACAGGCAACTGGGTGCCGACCCTCTCCGGTCATGGTGAGGCGGTATTTTATGGTTCCGCCAACACATCTGTTCATGCCGTCGATATCAACACAGGGCATGATCTTTGGGTGTTCGATATCCCTGAAGGAACGTTTAATTATTTATCAGGCGCGCCGGTCTATTTGCCGTCCGATGAACTGATATTTCTTACTCAACAGGGCGATATTTTTTCTCTTAAGGCTTCGACTGGTGAACTCCTTTGGCATTTCCAAACCGGCACCCTCGCCCCACGGACGGGATTAAGCGTTTCAAATGGATGGATTTACCTGGGTGATGGAGATGGGATTCTGTATGCATATACAGATCAACCCTGAGCGTTGAACATGCTGATCAAAAAAACGTCCGACTTCAAAGTCGGACGTTTTTTTGATTTGGTGATTATTTCTTCGTTCCAGCAAGAATGAGCGGGCCGGAGCGGTTGGCTTCGGTGATGTCGAAGGGACTGCCGGGCGGCATGCGGTTGTTCATGAGGCGAGCCTTGAGGAGGGACTCATCCCAGTTGAAGTCACCGGCATGGAACCCACTCTCGCCGAGGATGGATTCACCGGGCGGGGCAGAGATGGGATCGGGGCCGGTCATGATGCCCTGATACGAGGAGAGATCCATCTCATGGTAGGAGTTCTCGCTGTTGGCGAAGTGACAACCAGAGCAAGCCTGCGAACCTTCGTACCACATGTTGGGCTTGGTGAAGAAGGGCAGGACATCGCGTTCGAAGGTGAGTTGCTGACCGCCATACTCGAAGGCGTCAGTCTCTGGAGCGCCAGCGGTCACCCAGGCACCGATGAGGCCGGTGCCGTTGAGTTCGCAATCGGCGAATTGACCGACAATCACATTGACGCCATCGGCAGAGACTTCGACACACTGGCCGGAGCGATTGGTCTCGGTCAGGTCGAAAGTCCAGCCGGGCGGCATGCGGTTGTTCATGAGACGGGCCTTGAGGAGGGACTCGCTCCAGTTGAAGTCACCGGCATGGAACTCGCTCTCGCCGAGGATGGATTCACCGGGCGGGGCAGAGATGGGATCGGGGCCGGTCATGATGCCCTGATACGAGGAGAGGTCCATCTCATGGTAGGAGTTCTCGCTGTTGGCGAAGTGACAACCGGAGCAAGCCTGCGAGCCTTCGAACCATACTCCGTTGGTGGTGAACAACGGCTGAACGTCGGCTGCGAAAGTGCCACTGCAGGTTGTGCCATCTTCTGCTGTGAAATCAAAGGGATCGGTTTCAGGCGCGCCGCCATCGACCCATGCAGCGATTAAGTCGACAGCCTTGATTTCACATTCACCGGTTCCAAAGGTTGGGCCGGTCTGTTTGGCTTCCAACCTGACCCCATGCAAGACGAGCGGGCCGGAGCGGTTGGCTTCGGTGATGTCGAAGGGACTGCCGGGCGGCATGCGGTTGTTCATGAGGCGAGCCTTGAGGAGGGACTCATCCCAGTTGAAGTCACCGGCATGGAACCCACTCTCGCCGAGGATGGATTCACCGGGCGGGGCAGAGATGGGATCGGGGCCGGTCATGATGCCCTGATACGAGGAGAGATCCATCTCATGGTAGGAGTTCTCGCTGTTGGCGAAGTGACAACCAGAGCAAGCCTGCGAACCTTCGTACCACATGTTGGGCTTGGTGAAGAAGGGCAGGACATCGCGTTCGAAGGTGAGTTGCTGACCGCCATACTCGAAGGCGTCAGTCTCTGGAGCGCCAGCGGTCACCCAGGCACCGATGAGGCCGGTGCCGTTGAGTTCGCAATCGGCGAATTGACCGACAATCACATTGACGCCATCGGCAGAGACTTCGACACACTGGCCGGAGCGATTGGTCTCGGTCAGGTCGAAAGTCCAGCCGGGCGGCATGCGGTTGTTCATGAGACGGGCCTTGAGGAGGGACTCGCTCCAGTTGAAGTCACCGGCATGGAACTCGCTCTCGCCGAGGATGGATTCACCGGGCGGGGCAGAGATGGGATCGGGGCCGGTCATGATGCCCTGATACGAGGAGAGGTCCATCTCATGGTAGGAGTTCTCGCTGTTGGCGAAGTGACAACCGGAGCAAGCCTGCGAGCCTTCGAACCATACTCCGTTGGTGGTGAACAACGGCTGAATATCAGCTGCAAATGATCCTTGATAGGTATTGCCATCAATCCCGACATAATCGAATTCATCAGTTTCAGGCGCGCCGCCATCGACCCATGCAGCGATTAAGTCGACAGCCTTGGCCGCATCCCCCGGCAAAGATGCGTTTGCATCCAACACATGAAATGGCTCTATGGTCGCCGTGGGCAGTGGCAATGGTGTTGGTGATGGTATGGGTGTGGCAAATGGCGGCAGGGTGGGGCTCCCCGCGCAACTTGCCAGGATCGCCCCCGCAAGGATCATAACTCCTGCTGCAATCATCAATGAACTTTTTCTTTTTGGGACTTGTTTAAACATTCTCCTGCTCCTCCAAGTTGATTTATCGCTTTCACGATGGTATAAATTATATTGATAATTTCCCTCAAATCAAGTCCTAATAGGCAAGTTACAAATTTCGGAAGTGCCGAACGTCACAAAGGGGCAACTTCATTGAAGATTGAGTGTTTCAATGCATTATCTTTACTTTTATCGGTTGAACAAATAATACTGACAAACTGAATAATTTTTGGTAGAATGCAGCCGTTTTCTGGGAAGGGCTGTAGTAGTTCAAGATAAAAGGAGAGAGTATGCGACACTTTACAATAGTGGGACTGTTGGTATTCCTATTAACCGCTCTCACATATGCGGGACTCACCGCAATCGGGTTGATGCCTGTGCAGGCAAGCGCCCAAGCGATCCCGATCGATTGGATGTGGAATTGGCAAATCCTTGCCATATCCTTTTTTTTCTCCCTCATTATGGTTCCGATGGTATACAGCTTGGTGGTTTTCCGCAAGAAGCCAGGTGATGATACTGACGCCGAGCATATTGAAGGCCACACCAATCTCGAAATCGCGTGGACGGTTTTCCCGCTGATCATTGTGGTGATCTTTGCCTACCTGGGGGCTTTTTCATTGGGCGAGACGCGCAAGGTCGACCCCAATGCCATGGTTATTAACGTGACTGCCCGCCAGTTTGCATGGTCATTTGAATACCCTGAATATGGCATTGTCAGCGATAAGTTGCATCTGCCCTATAACCGCCAGGTGTTGCTCAAAATGCAATCGGAAGATGTTATTCATTCCTTCTGGGTTCCTGAGTTCCGCCTCAAACAGGACGTTGTACCGGGCCGCATTACGGAATACCGGGTCACGCCATATCTGGTGGGTGAATATAAAGTGCGTTGCGCTGAGATCTGCGGTGCGAACCATTCCTATATGGAGGCGAATGTGATCGTGGACGAGGTGGTGACCTTTGATGCCTGGGTGGCCGAGCAGCAGGCCCTCGCCTCTGTGAAAACTCCTGAAGGTTTGGGGAAACAGATTGCCACTGCCAATGGCTGCGTAGGCTGTCACTCTGCCACCAGCTCCCCGCTTCCCAGTGCCCCGACCTGGTTTGGTCTTTTTGGTTCGCAGGTTGAGCTTGCTGACGGTACGACCGTTACAGCAGATGAAGCCTTTATCAAGGAATCCATCCTTGACCCCAAAGCCAAAGAGGTCAAGGGATACTCCCCGACGATCATGCCAGCGTTTGCATTATCTGATGAAGAGATTGCGAATCTGACGGCATATATTAAATCCTTGAAATAAAACGGTGGAGGAGCCGAATATGAAACGATTTTTTGGGTCTGCGCTGATGCGCGGCTTGTTTTGGCAGGTTGTGGGGCTGCTGGTGGGGGCGGGGCTGGTAACAGGCATTCGCGCCATTATGGGGTTGAGCACAATCGAAGGTCCCTTCTTCTTCACAGAACCTGCCTGGGTCCTGGGTGCGTTCGTTGGCGTCATCTGCTTTTTGGTGGGCAGCGGCGTCACATCGGATTGGATCAAATGGGCTCGCGGCATCGATACGCCCGACCATCATGAAGATCACTACACAGGTTGGGAAAAGATTCTGAATGTTTCCGTGGACCACAAGGTGATCGGCATCCAATACACCATGACGGCCCTGGTGCTTATCTCGCTGGGTGGCTTATTCGCGCTGATCTTTCGCGTTGAACTTGCGCAGTCTGGCTTGCAATTCCTTACCCAGGAATTTAAACTGTTCGACCAGAACGGGCTTGCCTTATATAACTCGCTGATGTCCCTGCATGGCATGGTGATGATCGTTTCCATTCTGTTGGGAACGGCAGGTTTCATTAACTATGTTGTCCCGCTGCTAATTGGCGCCCAGGATATGGCCTTCCCGCGTATGAACGCCTTCGCCTACTGGATTGCCCCTCCCGCAGCCGTCTTGCTGATCCTGAGTCTGATTCTCGGCGGCGTTTCCACGGGTTGGACGGGATATCCTCCGCTTTCAGCAAAAAGCCCGATGGGTATGCAGATGTTTTTCCTGGGCGTGTTTGTGGCGGGGTGGTCCTCCATTTTGGGCGCACTCAACAACATTGTCACGGTTATTCGTATGCGTGCCAAGGGAATGACGGCGTGGAAGATGCCGATTCTGGTTTGGGCTGCGGTTGCCACTTCGTTAATTTCCTTGACGGCTACGCAGTTGATCGGTCTTTCCTTCCAACTGGTCATGTTCCAACGTTTGTTCGGAATGGGCTTCTTTGACCCTGACAAGGGCGGTAACCCTGTTTTATTCCAACACCTGTTCTGGTTCTATTCACACCCTGCCGTCTATGTATTTATTCTGCCCGGTCTTGGTGTGGTTTCCGAGCTGTTGCCGGTTTTTGTCCGCAAGCCGCTCTTCGGTTACCGTTGGATCGCCATGTCTTCGCTGGGTATCGCGCTGGTCGGTTTCGTGGTCTGGGCGCATCATATGTTCACCTCCGGTATGAACGAATACCTGCGCCTGCCATTCATGTACAGTACCCTGCTGGTGGCGATACCAACCGGCGTAAAATTTTTCTCGTGGACGGCCACTCTTTGGGGCGGCAAGATCAGGACTCCCACGCCGATGCTTTTTGTGCTGGGTTCCATCGTGGTCTTTTTAATGGGTGGTCTTTCTGGCCCCCCGAATGCCACCGTATCCACCGACCTGCATTTGCATGACACCTACTTTATCGTGGGTCACTTCCACGATACCATTTTCGGCGGGTTTGTCTTCCCGTTCTTTGCCGCCATTTACTATTGGTTCCCCAAAGCGACCGGCCGCCGTATGAATGAGCCCCTTGGCAAAATTCACTTTTGGTTGATGACCCCCTCGTTCATAGCGCTGACCCTCCTGATGATGCGTGTTGGTCTGATCGGTATGCGCCGCCGTATCGCGGATTACGATCCGGGGTTGGGAATCGACGGATACCACATGATCATGACTGTGATGGCTTTCCTGATTGCGACCTCGGTGCTTGTGTTCTTCTATAACTTCTTTACTTCCCTCAAGAAGGGCGAGAAGGCCGAAGGGAATCTGTGGAATTCCCGCTCTCCCGAATGGCAGGTTCCTTCCCCCATGCCCGCCCACAACTACGAAACGCCTTTCGAAGTGGTCGGCGAACCGTATGATTACGGTTTGAAGGATAATGGGTTCATCAAATTCATCGAGCCTTCCAAAGGCGCACATAAATAAAGGCGAGGAGAAAGATCAATGTCTCATTCACAGGATAAATCCTCCGCCCTTGGTCAGGGTGTGGTGATTTTTGTATATCTGGCCGTTTTGACTGTACTTGAATATTTTGTTGCCATTTCCTTCAATGCGGTCCCTTTGCTTGTTGTGGTTGCGGTCATCAAGGCCGGACTGGTCATGTACTATTACATGCATATCTACAAACTCAACCAGGACGACAGCCAAGTTGACCCGCATTCGCATGCCTACAAGACCGGGAGTGACCGGCTTGGGTTATGGCTCTTTCTGCTTTCAGACTCTTTTGTGTTCGCCGGTTTGCTGGTGACACGTATCAATCTTCTTGGATTGACCCGTCCAAATTTGAACCAGACCCTTGGCCTGATCGTAACTGCCGTTCTGCTGGTCTCCTCCTTCTTCATGAATCGCGGCGAGACCGCCATGGGCTACGGCGACAAGAAGGCCTTCATGACCAACACCCTAATTACTTTTGTTTTGGGCCTGGGCTTTTTGATCGGCGTCGTGTTCGTGGAATGGCGGCTGGCTGCAGAGGAAGGGCTGGTGGCCAGCTTTGGAAATCCCAATGTTGGCCCGGTGGGTGCGGTCTTCTATATGATGACCGGAATGCACGCCTTCCACGTTTTGACCGGCCTGATTTTCCTCGGCGTGGTCTGGAATAACGCCCGTAAAGGAGTTTACACGGCTGAAAAACACTGGGGCGTGGAGGCTGCTGCAGTCTACTGGCACTTTGTCGATCTGGTGTGGATATTCTTCTACCCCGCCTTGTATTTGATCGGTACGGCTGTAAAGTAATTGAAAATAAACTCGCCGCCGATTAGGCGGCGAGTTTATTATATAATGCCCTTGGTCTGGGATGAGATGCTTCTACCATTAACATGAAGATGGGTATTTGACTACATTAGGTATAAAGGAGAGTTTATATGGACAAACAAATGTCGAAGGTAGGAGGGGGCATCCTCCTCATCCTGGCGGTAGTGGCATACATCACATTTTTATCGATCGGCCCTTCCTCTTTTCGTGGTACCAGCTATGAAAAGCCTTTTCCGGTTGCGCCGGATATCCGGCTTACCAATGTCGATGGCTCGATGTTCCTGTTGAGCAACCTGCGCGGAAGGATCGTTCTGTTGTTCTTCGGCTACACTTCCTGCCCGGATGTCTGCCCGACCACCATGGCGGAGATGAAACAGGTCATGCTGGGATTGGGCGAAAAAGCGGATAACGTACAGGTGGTCTTTATTTCCGTCGACCCCGCCCGCGATACCCCGGAACGCATCAAAGCCTACGCTGAAAACTTCTACCCGACCTTCCTTGGCCTGACCGGCACAACGACCGAACTCGAACACATCTGGAATAACTATTCGGTTGTTCGCGAAGAAGTGCAATCCGATTCGGCCTTTGGTGTCATCATTAATCATACCGCCCGGGTCATTCTGATCGATCAGGATGGAAATATGCGCCTTTCCTATGCATACCAGACACCGGTAGAAGATGTCATTCACGACATCAAACTATTATTGAAATAAAATGAATTTTACTCTCAAGCGAATTGCCTTTTCTTTTTTGCTTGGCCTGGTGATCGCCGCCATCACCACTGAACTGGCATATTTCTTTTTAAAGAAAGAAAACCGCGAGCCAATGGTCATTGAGCTTGTCATCCCTTCCGGCACAGCCGAACTCGTCCGTGCGGGCAAATCGGCTCCCGAGGTCCCGGCCGATATGCGCTTTGTGGTGGGAGATACCTTGAAGGTCATCAACCGCGATACTGAGAATCATCAGCTGGGCCCGCTTTGGGTACCGGCTGAGTCGTCTGCCAGCCTGAAGTTGGAAACTGCCGAGAACATGATCTATGAATGCTCCTTCCAGCCGGGCAAATACCTGGGCGTAAACGTTCAGGAACCGGTCACATGGCGTACGCGTATTTCAGGGATCTTCTTTGCCGGCTTCCCCCTCGGTATGATGTTTGCCGTATATAGCGGCCTGATCGGTGAAGATAAAAAGAAGAAGGATGTTGCATGACCGTTCTTCGAAGAATGGTAGCGCGCCAATGGGTGTTCGCGACACTGCTTGTCCTTTTGGGAACCGCACTCTGCGTTCGCCTCGGCATCTGGCAGTTGGACCGCCTGGAGCAGCGCCGCGCCTTCAATGCCCAGGTGGTGACCATGCGTGCTCAGGAGCCGTTAAACCTTAACTCCGGCCTGCCCGCCGACTTGGCTGCGATGGAATGGCGGGCCGCCACTGTCACCGGGGAGTATGATTTTGAGAACCAGGTGGCGCTTCGGAATCAGTATCATGACAGCGAATACGGATTCCATCTCATCACACCGCTTCAGTTTACGGGTGGAACTGTTCTGGTGGACCGTGGCTGGATCCCCGCTGCGAGCGACTCTTCTCCGGAAGATTGGCGCGCCTTTGATGAAACAGGCCAGGTCGTGGTCACGGGGCAGATCAGGCTGGGTCAGACCAAACCCGCTTTCGGCGGAGTCGCAGATGCGCTGCCCTTGGATGGCAGCAAGCTTGAGGTTTGGAACAACCTCGACGTGGAGAAAATATCCGCGCAGACGCCCTATCCCATCCTTCATGTTTTCATTCAACCCAACGCCGGGACGGAAGACGCCACGCCACCCTTTCCCTATCAGCCAATAATTGAATTGACGGAAGGGTCACACTTCGGGTATGCTTTGCAGTGGTTCACCTTTGCGGTGATCCTGTTTTTTGGTTATCCATTCTTCATAAAAAAGCAGGATATGTGACGATGAAATATTCCCTGCAAACTTCGTTTGCGCGCAGGACAATGCTGTTGTTGGTGTCTGTGTTTTTGTTGACCATTGTGGGGCGCATGGTGACAGTGACGGGCGCCTCCTTTTTTTGCATCGGCTGGCCGTTATGCATCCCCACCACCACGATCGGTTATTTGAAGCTGGTCCATCTCGCCATGGTGGGCATGGCCCTGGTCGTTATGGTTTCGGTCTGGCGCAAGGCCTGGCGTGAACAGCGCCATCACCCCGCCATCCTGCCATTGACCACCATCACCGGCGTGTTGTTCTTTGGCCAGTCCTTCGTGGGTGCCATTCAAGAGACGCAGGCCTATCCGTTGCATTTGATGGTCTTGCATACCCTTACCGCGATTTCACTTTGGATTGCGCTGGCCATGTTGGTCTTCATTTCCAGCACTTTGAAGGAAGATGGAGCTGCCGACTATCCATTTACCCTGCGGCAGCGGGCAAAGGATTTCTTCATCCTTTCAAAGCCGCTGATCGTGGCGCTCCTGCTGGTGACCACCTATGGCGGACTCGTTGCCGGGGGCAAAGCCTGGCCCTCCGGGATGCTCACACTATGGACTCTGCTGGGTGGCGGGTTGGCTGCCGCAGGTTCGAGCGCCTTGAATCAATATATTGACCGCGAGCTTGATAAGAACATGCAGCGCACCTCCAAGCGCCCGCTGGCAGATGGCCGCCTGACTGCGGCAGAGGGCTTGTCCTATGGGTTGGGTTTGTGCCTGGTCAGTTATTACGTGATGGCGGGTTATGTCAACCTGCTGGCTGCGCTGCTTTCACTTGCTGGCATTTTCTATTATGTTTTTTTCTATAGCGTCTGGCTGAAGCGGGCTACGGTACAGAACATCGTCATTGGCGGCGGGGCGGGAGCCATCCCGCCGATGGTGGGTTGGGCAGCCGCCACCGGAGAACTCGGTCTGGCTGCATGGATTCTCTTCGCCATCATCTTCATGTGGACCCCGCCGCATTTCTGGGCGCTCGCCATTGTCCGTATGAAGGATTATGCGCGCGCGGGTGTGCCGATGATGCCGGTGGTCGAAGGCGAAGAAAAGACCCGCAGGCAAATTCTGGCTTATACGATTGTGCTGATCGTGGTCACGCTTCTTTTGCCAATCTTCAAATTGGCCGGTACCATTTACCTTGTCTCTGCCCTGGTATTGGGAGCCTTCCTTTTGTACGCCGCGTGGAAGGTCTTCCGCGAAGGCGGCAACAAGGTTGCCTGGATGATGTACCGCTGGTCGAGCATGTATCTGGCCTTCATCTTCCTGGCCCTGATCCTCGACTCGGTCTTGTAAACGAAATCCCCGGCAAACAAGCCGGGGATTTTTTATTTCACAACCTGATATACCGTCACCGTGTCATTCTGATAGACCGGAATAAGGTTTGCGGAGGGCCTGAACCCAGCCGCGCTCTCTTTTTCATAAGGCCCATAGATCAGCCATTGAACCGGCGTTTGCGAAAGCCACTCGCCCGTGTCCCTGCCCTCGTAAAGATTCGTTACCTCCAATTTCTTTTTTTCAAAATCCAAAGTTTCCATCGGGTGCCCGGCGTAAACCTTCAACCGCGTCTCCTCGGCAATGATCTGGCTGGCGATGAGACTCCCGAAGGTGATATCGTTTGGCCTGGTGTTTTCATCCAGCCATTGAATCGCATTCGAAAAATCACGGGGGTAAAAAAGCGTGGATGGTTTGGATAGGACCTGCAAACAGGAACTGAGCGTGAAGAAAAGAGCAGAAATGGATGCAAGCAGAACGTAGGTGAAGTACGCCAGCGATTCGCGCTTCTTCCACCCTTCGAGATGTTTCCCAATTCGAGTCAGGATGTCGCTGAGGCCGTGGATCGCGAGCACTCCCAGCGGAATGGTGATGCCGAGTAGAAAACGCCGCTGAATAAGAACAGGAGCATAGGCCAGTGCAAATCCACTGAAGATCCAAATGGTCATAGCGATCAAGGCCGGAGATTTTTCCTTCCATGTGCGAACCGCGCCCCAGATGGCAATAGGCCAGAAGGGCAGGAATCCCCAAAAGTAGAAAAGCGGCGGAGGGGATAGCGTCTCATTTTGAAACGTGAATTGACTCCAAACCGGGTCCAGTTGCAGCACTCGCAGGTTGTAGATTAGGAGCGGTACCTGAACCGCGGCGATCAACCCGAGCGCAAGGCCCTGGCGATAATTTACTTTGCGATTCTTCCACCATACGAACAACAGAGTGCCCGTTAGAGTCAGGTCGATTACGGCGAAGGCGATCGGGTTGACGAACTGGCTAATGATTGCGAGCAGGCCAATTGAAAAAACAAGAATCCATTTTTCATTTTCAATAAATTCCAGAAAGAGGCGCAGGGCTGTCACCATTAAAGCGAGGGTGAAGGAGAAAGATGGAAAGATGGATAAGCTGAACAATAGATAGGCGTCGATCAGCCAGAAATCGATGGGGGAGATGGGCTCAAGCGGCATGCCCAGCAGAAGTTGCAGCCAGCCGATCCCCGCGCCGAACACTGCCAGAAAGAACGCCGCCCAGACAAGTCTATCCTGGTCGAATATTTTTTGAAACAATTTTAAGATCGATGTCAAAGCCATGAACCCAAAGACCCAGCGTGCGAGTTGATAGGTGGTTTTGACTCCTATCCCCAGCCATCCGCTGAAATGGCCCAGCAAAATATAAAAAACCCGTACAAATACCGCGGCGTGATCTTCGCTTGTAAAACGCATCTGGTAGGACCAATCGCCCATGCGCCCGGCCTGCATCATGGAGATATGCACGGAATAGTCCGCAGTATCGTAAAAAGCGCCGCGGAAGATCAGGCCGTCATTTTCGATCTGGTTCCCCAGCCAGAGCGGCAGGGAACTGAAACACAGCACAGCCATGGCCGCCAGCAGGATGGGCAGGTTCTCCTGGATGAAGGTACGCTTCATGAACGATTTCCTTTTGAATTAGTGTGTGACTTCAAATTGATACAAACGCAGGTCTCCCCAGTTTTCAGTGGAAACGAGTGCGAAGTGTGAGTTGAGAAATTCCAGTTGCGGGTGGCTTGCTGCGCCGCTGGCGGTGTACTCGTCGATGGAATTTTGGAAGACGATGAACCAGATCCGCGGTGCGGTTTGAGTTGCATCTTCGATGGCGGTGTATCCGGTCAGCCCGAAGATTTGGCGGGTGGCCGGGGCGAGGGTATCCACACTGCTGCCCGGCGGGTCGAGGATAAATCCCTGTGGCAAAAAGGGGTCGTCATAAAAGGAGGGCAGATAAGAGAGTTTACTGGAGTGTAGGATGAGGTCTTCCGGATTGGCTCTGCTTTCGAGATACGCATTTAATTCCGCGTAAGGCCCATAGGGGAAGCCGTTGTAGGTGAGGTGTTGAAAAAAACCCATTACGGCTGCTGCGAATATCATGCCGCCGGTGAGGATTTGCATGGGTTTGGGCAGCCGGGTCTGGGTCAGCGCCCAGGCCAGCCAGATGCAGAAGATGGCGTGAGCAGGCAACAGCGCCCGCTCCACATAGACAGGCATGAATTGAGAAATGCCCCAAAGCAGAAGGGGCGGCGTAAAAGAAAGATAGGCCAGCCATAGTCCGCGGCTTGAATTCTCAAGCCGGTTCTTTTTTGCCAGATAGGTTTGGAAACCTGCCAGCGTAATGGTCAGCATGGCAAGCAGGAGTCCGGCCACGAGCCAGATCCCTGAGAGAGGCACATGAGGCAGGTAGAACAGCAACAGGGTGAATATCTTTTCCACACCCGGGCGCTTCACCCAGTAGGCGGTATTGACCTTCGATAATTGCGCAGGCAGATGAATGCCCCAGGGGAGATAAAGGATCAGGGAACAGAGACCAGCCAGCGCCAAAGAGCGAAGCGTTTTCCAGTCCCTTTGGAAGAGCGGCGTGAGCGCAAGCGGAATCAGATAGATGGCGGCGAGGTTGTGGGTGTATTGTGCCAGTGCGGCGGAGATGGAAAAAACGATCCACCATTTCCAATGGCTTTGGGCGCGTAAAAAGGAAAGTGTGGCCAGCATCAAACAGAAGGTCAGCATCGCGTACATGCGGACTTCCTGCGCGAAGTGAATCTGAAATGGCAGGATGGCGGCGAGTGCGGCAGCGAGGGCTGCGGTGTGTTCATTGAAGAGATCGCGGGCGATGAAAAAAAGAAGTGAGATGCTCGCCAGAGACATCAACATCGAAAACGAGCGCGCAGCCGGGATGGAATTGCCGAACAGTTTCATCCAGCCCCACAGGCCAAAGTAATACAAAGGCGGGTGTTCTTCCGCGGCGGATGAATTCTCTTTGGGCAACAGGGTGCCGCTCAAAATTTCTCTTGGCCCTTGCTCGGCCAGCAGGATCGAGAACGCTTCGTCGTACCAGATCGGGCGCGAAAACATGCCGATGCTCCGCAGCGCAAGAGCCAGCAATAGAACGGTCAGGAGGGGTGTGTAAGGCTTGATTTTTTTCATCGCTACTTTTTGAGGATGGCAGAGGTTTCATCCTGATAAAGGACCTGCCAGCCGTGTTCGCTGATCAGGCTTTTGGCGAGGGAGGAATCCGCTTCGATCACCGCCCAGGAGATATCGTATTGCTCAAGTAGTTTTTCCCAGCCGGAGGTTTGGGTGAGAATGATCTCGTAGTCCATGGTGACCTCACCGGTGACATCTGCGATGCTATCGACAAAAGTTTTTTGTGTGGGCCATAGATTCAGTTCGAGGTACCCGCCCCAGTTCAGGTCATTGAACATGCGGCCCTGTTGCGGATTTTCTTTTAGCCAGGCGACAGCCCTGGTTGGGAAGGTTTCCGGGTCGAATTGGTAGAAGGCTTTCGCCAGCGGTGAGGTAAGCACAAGCAGGCCCAGCGTGAGTATTGTGATCAGCGGCCAAAGGAAACCCGTGATCTGATTCTCCACATGGGCCAGTGTCCCTTCGAGGCGGTTTACGAGGCTGAAATTTCCAACTTCGCTTACTGTCCCGGCCAGAACGAAAGGCGCGACCACCCCGTAAAGATGGATATTTCGGAAAGCCATCAGACTCATGGCAGTGAAGCCTGCAATAAGAAATCCCTGCCCGGCAGATAGTTTCTCCCGTTTAAAGGCTAGCAAAAAAATAGAGAGCAACAGCAGCAGCAGGAAGGCGCGCATCTCCGGCAATTGGAAGTTCGGTGAGTTTGCCTCCAACATGCGGGACATAAGATACCGGTTGTTCACGAACCCCAAAATGCTGACCCACGAGCCCGCCCCGCTGGGGTTCAAAAGACTCGCCAGCCCGGAAAGCGCGAGGGCAAGCCACAACCTTCCGCCTGTGGTGTGGTGGGTGCTCTTTGGGTCGAAGAGAAAGTCCACGACCCAGCCTGCGGCAAAGGCAAAGAGGACGAGGATACCCGCGATGAAGACACCGTGCAGGTTGCTCCACAAGATCATCAAAATGGGGAAGCGCCAGATGGAGATCGCTTCGCCGCGCCGGAGTTTATCGGCCCAGACCAGCCAGATCGCAAGCAGCAGCATGGAAAACAGATGCGGGCGGATGGCCCAATTCAGCGAGGTTACCGCCGCACCCCAGCCGACCAGGAAAAGGATCGGCAGTCGCAGCGAATGTTGTTTGACCAGATACCCGTAGGGGATGTAAAAGGTGGTACTTAATAAGATTGCGGCAAGCAGCACGAGCCCACTTAAGCCAAAAAAGGAGTAGACGGTCTGATAGATAACCTGAGACAACCATTCATGTGAGACGTAGGGCCGGTCGGCATACGGGTAGATCAATGGCTCGCTGGTGGGAATCCGCTTTTCGGCGAGGATGATGCGGCCAAACAGGAGATGGCGCGGCAGGTCGCCGTCGAGGTTGATCATGCGATTTCCCAGCAGCAACACAGCGATGAGCAGGGAAATGAAAAAGATATCCTGCAAGCGGGGAAAGACTCGAATGAAGTTCTTCATGAGGTGTTATTTCAATTTGATATTGAGGATGCTGACGAAAAAACTTGCGAACAAGATCTCGAACCCCAGGGTGAACAGGACCGCGCCGGGGATGACAAGGCGCATTGAGAAGACCGGGTCGATGTCTCCGAAACTGTTTTCGCTCCAATACACCACCGCACTGATCGAACTGGCAAACCCGAGCAGCACCATGATTACCGCGGCAGCGATTCCTTTTTCAAGACCCACACGGCTGAGTAGTTTGTCCGTTGCTTTGTCGCGCGGCAGCAGGTCTGCGTTGACGCCGAAAACGTAGGTGAAGACCGAGAATAACACCGACTGCGCCCCGATGATGGTCAGCAGGGCTGCATACATCAGCGTGTTGATGTCGAGTGTTACGCTGCCAATGTGGAATGGACCGGGCAGCAGTAAAATGGAGACAAGTGCGCCGATGACGGTCAAGGCAATGCCGGGGTAAAAGAACAACCACTTGGGGCTGTACAGCAAAAGGAATTTGAGATGCCGCCAGCCATCGGACCAGGTGCGCAGGTGCGGCGGACGCGAACGTCCATCGGGGTGCAGTACTGTCGGCACTTCGGTCACGTTCAGTCCACGCATGCTGGCTTTGACCACCATCTCACTGGCAAATTCCATGCCGGTCGTTTGCAAATTTAAAGAGAGAATGGCTTGTTTGCGAAAGCCGCGCAGGCCGCAATGGAAATCGCCGATCCTGCTTTTGAAGAAAACGCGCGCAATGCCGCTCAGGACCGGGTTGCCGAGATAACGATGTAAAAATGGCATGGCTCCTGGCTTGATCCCGCCCTGAAAACGGTTACCCATCACAAGGTCCGCGCCTTGTTGAAGCGCTTTTACGAAAGGTTGTAGGTTGGTGAAATCATAACTATCGTCTGCATCGCCCATGATGATGAACTCTTCCTGAGCTGTGGCGATGCCTCCCATCAAAGCGCTTCCGTACCCTTTTTGAGTGATATTTACAACCCGGGCCCCCGCCGCCTCTGCGATCTGCTGCGACCCATCCCTGCTGCCATTATCGGCGATGAGGACTTCGCCATCAATGCGATGCTCATCCAGAAATCTTTTCGCTTTTCGGATGCAGGTCTCCAGCGTTTCGGCTTCGTTCAAACATGGCATCAGGATGGTGAGGCGGAAGGTCGATTCCATAAGCGATTTTCATTTTAACAGAAAACGGCCTCCAACTTTTTGTTGGAGGCCGTCTGTAATTATTCGCCAAGGTAGTCGCGCAGTTTCCTGCGGATGGAGGGGTGGCGGAGGCGGCTGAGCGCCTGCGCCTCGATCTGGCGGACACGCTCGCGGGTGACACCCATCTTGCGGCCCACTTCTTCAAGTGTGTAGGCCTGGCCATCGAGCAGACCGTAGCGGAGTTGCAGGATGCGCACTTCACGCGGGGGCAGGCTGTTCAACACTTCACCGAGGTGCTCACGCAAGAGGTTGTACGTGGCAGTATCGTCAGGCGGGGGGGCCTCATCGTCTTCGATGAAGTCGCCGAGAACGGAATCTTCCTCATCGTCGGTCGGGGTCTCCAGAGAGAGCGGGCGGCGCGCCACCTGGATCATGTTCTCCACTTTCTTGGGAGGTACATCCAGGGCTTCGGCCAATTCCTCCACGCTCGGTTCGCGCCCGAGGCGCTGGGTCAGTTGGTGCTGAACGCGCAAGAGTTTGTTGATCTGGTCGCCCATATGTACCGGCACGCGGATGGTGCGCCCCTGGTCGGCGATGGCGCGGGTCACAGCCTGACGGATCCACCAGGTGGCATAGGTCGAGAACTTGTGGCCGCGGCGGTAGTCGAACTTCTTTGTGGCACGGATGAGGCCGATGTTGCCTTCTTGGATCAAATCAAGGAAGGGTACGCCGCGCCCCATGTACTTCTTGGCCACAGAGATCACTAGGCGGGAGTTGGCCGTGATGAGGTGTTCGCGCGCGGCCCAGCCGTCTTCGATGTAGCGGCGGAGTTCAAGGCGGCGCTTGGGAGGGACGCTGCCATGCGCCAGTTCCTCGCGGGCCGTGCGTCCGCGTTCGATGCGCTGTGCCAGCTGCACTTCCTCGGTGGCCGTCAGCAGCGGAACCCGGCTGACCTCTTTCAGGTACAGGCCGATGGTGTCATCGGTGTCGATGTTCGCGAGGTAATCGTCCAGTGCGAGATCGGGTTCCGGCTCGGATTCTCCGCTCTCCTCCACGGCCACCAATTCATCTTCGGTCGGCTCGGGCATGACGGTATCTTCCATGAAAGGGATACCGGCGCTCAATAAAGCGGAGAAGGCTTCTTCGAGTTGTTCTACATCCTGTTCGGCTTCCGGAAAGAAGTGAAGTATGTCATCCAGGGTCACATAAGATTTTTGCCGCCCCAGTTCAATTAATCGCGCTATCGCGGGAAATTCTTCTTCGTCATCACCAATCAGTATTTTTTCTACATCCATTCGCACATCCAACTTTCAAAAAATTATTTGTCTTACAAATCACAAAGTTAGAATACACTTTTTTTTGCTGAAAAGCAATAGGTTTGCGCTTTTCAGATGCTTTGCAATGCATTTGTATTACGATTGCCCGGAGTACTCCGGGCAATCGTTCAATCCTTACGGAGTGGGTGTTACTTCCGGGGCAGGGGTGGCTGCGAAAGGCGGTGCAGATGCCAGGTTCGTGAGGGCTTCGATGCCATTGGAGACAATGTACATTTTGTTGTTCAACCGGGCATAAAAGCCGCTGTTACTGGGGGTGAGGTCGCCAACCTCAAGAATTTCTCTTGACCCATCATTAAAGGTCACATTCACAGTGAAGGCAGGGACATCCAACCCGTAATCAGCGGCGTTGCCTGTGATTTCATCGCCAAATGTCAATGCCAAAAGTTGAGACTCGGCCGCTTCGGCCAGACCCTGGTCTGCCGCTCCCGTTGTAGGCTGGGTCACCGACCAGACCTTGTTCGCATCGCGCTGAATCTTGACCCGGTTCCCCTCGGCAGGCCTGACCTCAATGCTCATGGCGGTCTTGCCTGAATCAAAAACAGCGACAGGTTCCTTGACAGGGGTGGCTGTTCCCTCTTCGGCATCGGTCGGAAGCGGATTTTGGTTCAGGTAAAACGCTGCGCCAGCGATTGCCAGGAACAGGATCAGGGTGACCCAGGTCCCCATGCGAAATGCGGACTTCGCCGGACGGGTAGGTACCGCGACAGGCGCTTCTTTTCTGGCCGGCTTGACGGTCCGCCTGGCTTTGGTGGCAGACTTGGTGGTCGTTGTTTTTCGAGGAGCCATGACTTATCCTCGCTTGCGGCGGGCGATCCACGAAGAGATGCCGAAGAAAACGATCAAGCCGGGCAATACAATCACCGTGATGAGCACAAGGATCAGGAAGCGGCCCTGTGTCGGCGGCGTAAAGATGCGTTGTGTCTGTGGGCGGGTGGTGATATTGATGAGGTCTTCCTCTTCCGCAGCCCAGTCGATCGAATTCATGATGATGTTGCCGTTGCCGTACACATCGAAGTTGCCGTCAATGGCGAAGAGCGAGTTGCCATACACAACCACGCGGCCGGTGGTGGCCGAGTTTTCCCCAGCCACGGCCAGATAGAGCGGCCCCTGTGTATCAACCTCGGGGTCATTGGCCGGTTGGGTGTTGTCGCTGAGGGCGGTTTCACCCCAGGCAGTCTCAATGGTGCTGATGAGCCAGGTCTGGGTGATGTTCTCCTTTTCGCCGGAAATACCCAGGCTGCGCGCTTGCGGTAATACAACGAGGAGGTTGCTGGTCAGGTTCTGGGTGATGGCGTGATCCGGATTGTAAAGCGAGGATACAGCCTGGAACGGGTTTTGGGTGTTGACCGGGTCGATGACCACATCGTCGTTGAGGGTGATGCCCCAATCCTGGGCGAGGTAATCGGCCAGGGGGTCGGTGGTGCTGCCGAACTGGGTGAAGAGGCGCGGGTCTTCCAGGACAACGAGCGAACCGCCGTTATCGACAAAGGCTTTCAGCAGATTCGCTTCATCTTCACTGACAGGTTTTTGCGGGCCGGCAACGATGATGACCTGAGCATCTTCAGGGATCTGGCGGGTATTGAGCAGGTTGAGCGTGTTAACGGTGTAGTTCTTTGCTTCGAGGGTGCTTTTTACCACGGAGTAACTGATATCGCCGCCGGTTTCAAGGCTGACCTCGCCATGCCCCTGCAGGAAGTAGATGGCGCGCGCGTCGTTGTTGAGGAGGCGGGCCATCGTTTGGACGAGTTCGCTTTCACTGGCGAAGGATGCGATCTCTTTGATTTCACCCATCTGGAGCAGAATCTTTCCATCGCCGGTGACGCCTGCTTCGCGCGCGGCGATCGGGTCAAGGTCAGGGTTGACAAAGGAGTAATCGAAATCGCCGTTGCTGTTGTTCTTGAATTTCTTCAACAGGTCTTCAGCAGAAACGCTGTCTGAATTGGCGGTATAGAACGCGGTTGCGGTAACCTTTTCCGGCAGTTTGCCAAGCAATTCAAGCGTTTCCGGTGCCAGTGTGTTGGATTGATCCTGGGTCATGTCCCAGGGTGCTTTGAGCAGGCTTGGATTCTTGAAAACGATGTAATTGACAGCCACCAGGATGCCAACGAAGGCAATGGTGAGGATCAGGGAGTTGGAGCCATAGCGGGCCTGACGTCCGGTGAAGATGCGGCGGATGCTGTCTGGCGCAAGAAAGGCGTATACTCCCAACCCCACCAGGAAGAGGCCGATGCTGACCTGCAAAGCGATGTCGAGCGCGTTCTGAATCGTTTCTTCGAGGGTGAACATACCGGCGCCGGTCAATAGATTGGCCGAGCCGATCAAGCCTGTGGAGATACAAGCCAGCAGGGCGAAGATCAACCCGATGAAGGCATACTGTGCGTAGGGATTTTTCTTTTTACCGGCCATTAGCGCCATCTCCGAATTTCAATTGCGGTGGTGCCGACGAACAGACCCAGGGCGGTAAGGCTCAGGTAGTATGTAATGCCGCCAAGTGTCATGGAACCGCTGTTGAGGTTTTGTGAAAAATGATAGGACAGGCTGAGGTAGTTGAGCACCTGCCCGGCCTCCTGAAGGTAATTGGCTGGCAGGCTGATCATGAACCACAGGAAGAAGAACAGTCCGAGGGTGACGAAGTAAGCTGCAAACTGGTTCGTGAAAATGGCTGAAATGCCCACGCCGATGGCCAGCATGGCGGCGCAGATGAGGACCAACCCGATGTAGGAGGAGATCATCAATTTCCAGTCGATGCCGGGGGAGACGAGGTTTTCCAGCACGATGGGGAAGACCAGGGTCATCAAGGCGATGGAGAGCACGAACAGCATGGCGCCCAGCCACTTGCCGGCAACCAGTTCAAAGTCGCGGATGGGAGCGGTGAGCATCAGTTCGAGTGTGCCCATGCGGGCCTCATCCGAAAGCAGGCGCATGGTCAGGGCCGGGCTGAGGAAGACCATCAGGAAGACGAACAGCCAGTTGATGGGGGTGCTATCTGGCGCGCTGCCGCCGCCCATGAAGGAGTTTTGCGCGGTAACGTACAGGATCAGGGAAAAGTAAATGCCCAGCGGCAGCAGGATGGCGAAAGCCACCACATACGCCAGCGGGCTGTTGAAGTAGTTGTCGTATTCGCGTTTTGCGATTGTCCAAATGTTTTTCATGCTCGCCTCTTACTTCTTTTTGCCGTCGTTGCCGGTGAGTTCGAGGAAGATCTCCTCCAGGCTCATGCCGAGCGGACGCAGTTCGAGCAGATCGTAGCCGTCCTTGATGATCTGTTTGGCCACTTCGGGGCGCAGGTCCTTGCCCGAGGCAAATTCGAATTCCACTGAGCCATCGGAATGTGACTCGACCTTTTGCACACCTTTGACCTTCATCACGGTTTCGGGGAGTTCGTCTGCTTCACCGCGCACGCGCACCACCACGCGCTCTGCACCCAGCAGGCGGGCTTGCAGGTTTTCGGTGGTGTCTTCGGCGACGATGCGACCTTTGTTGATGATCAGCACACGGTCACATAAGTTTTGGGCTTCATTCAAGAGATGGGTGGAAAGCAGCACGGTACGTTCCTTACCGATGTTGCGGATCAGTTCACGGACCTCCACCACCTGACCGGGGTCAAGGCCGATGGTCGGTTCGTCAAGGATCAACACTTCGGGGCGGTGCAGCAACGCCTGGGCCAATCCCACTCTCTGGCGCATCCCTTTGGAAAGGTTGCCAATGTAGCCATTGGCGCGTTCGAGCAGGCCAACCATGTCCAGTACTTCATCCACGCGGTCATCCACGTTGGGGATGTGGCGGAGTTCGCCCATATACTTTAAATATTCGAAAACGACCATGTCGGTGTACAGCGGAACTGTCTCCGGCAGGTATCCAACGCGCTTGCGGACTTCGAGTGATTCCTCCACCACATCATACCCGGCCACAATGGCTTCGCCGTCTGTGGGGGGCATGTATCCGGTCAGGATACGCATGGTCGTGGTTTTCCCGGCGCCGTTCGGCCCGAGGAAGCCCACGATCTCGCCTTGCTGCGCGTCAAAGTTTAGGTTGTTGATGGCGCGGCGTGCGCCGTAGTCCTTGGTCAGACCACTAACTTTGATCATTGCCTCTCCTTGCAATACAATCTAAAAAATGGGGGTGGTGCAAAATAAAAACACAGCCCGGTAGGGCGGTGCCTTTTTGTGCCGCAGAATACTATACAATAATTGAAGAGCCAAAGTCAAGCGGGGTGATAACTTCTAATCCAATCCTAATCTGCGAACAGGATGAAACGGTGCCGGGCATAAACGCGGTATGACTGGATCTCCCGGCCTGGCCACTTTAAGCCGCCTTTATTATCGAAGTGGACTAGCCCAAATAGGGGGGAATATTTTTCGATTCGAGTTGTATAATCGCATTAACTTGTTTCAGGAAAAGCAAACTATTAAGGAGAATGTAATGAATAAAAGAAAGATTTCCATTGCGCTGGCTGCCTTTGCCCTGATCGTTACGCAGCTGGCCTGCGCGGCTCTCGGCGGCGACCCCACCCTGGGCAACATCCGCACGGCTCTGGACCAGGATGGCAATCAACCCGCCAGTACCTTTAGCCCCTCGGACACTGTTTATGTTGTCGGCGACTTGAGTAACGGCGTGGCTGGGAACAAGGTGGTTTCGAAATGGTATGCCGAGAATGTCGAAGGCGTGGATCCGAACTTCCTGATTGATGAAGCGGATATCGATGTGACAGATGATTCTTTCAACGGCACGATCTATTTTTATTTTGAACCTCCCACCGATGGCTGGCCAGCCGGGACCTATCGCGTAGAGGTGTACTTTAATGGCGCCCTGAACAACACTGTGCAGTTCACGATCCAATAATTTATTTTGCCCAAAAGCGGCCGCCGTTTCCGGTGGCCGCTTTTTTGTTTTTTCGCGCGGGTATAATGCGGGGAATGCAGGTGCGCGCAATTTTAAAACGGTAAAATACCCCCAACCAAGGAGAGAGAATGTCAGGATTACCAGAATCCAAAGTGAAACGAGTCTTTAACAACGTCCTCGGCGCGATGGGCAATACCCCGCTCGTCAAACTGGAGCGGATCGGGCGCGACCTGCCGGTTCCGTTGTACGCAAAACTGGAATTCATGAACCCCGGCGGGTCGGTCAAGGACCGGGTGGGGGCTAATATCATCGAGCAGGCCGAGAAGCGCGGCGAGATCAAACCCGGCGGCACCATCGTCGAAGCCACTTCCGGTAATACCGGTGTCGGCCTTGCCATTGCGGCGGCCTTGAAGGGCTACAAGAGCATCTTCGTCATGCCGGACAAGATGAGCAATGAAAAGATCCTTTTATTGCGCGCTTATGGCGCGAAAGTGGTTATCACTCCCACGGCGGTTGGACCTGATGACCCGCGTTCCTATTACGAAGTGGCGAAGAAATTCGCGCGCGAAACCCCCAATGCGATTTTGGCAAATCAATATCATAACCCCGATAACCCGACGACCCACGAACTGAGCACCGGCCCGGAAATTTGGGAGCAGACCGATGGCAAAGTGACCGATGTGATCATCGGCATTGGCACCGGCGGGACCATCACCGGCGTGGGGCGGTATCTCAAATCCAAAAACTCGAACATCACCATAGTCGGTGTGGATATTGAAGGCTCGATCCTGACCGAGATCTGGCAGAACAAGGGTGTCATTCCTCCGGGGGCATACCCGAAGACCTACAAAGTGGAAGGCATCGGCGAGGATTTTCTGCCGTCCACAATGGATATTAACTATGTCGATGCCATCGAACGCGCCGGAGACCGCGAGTCATTTTTATGGGCGCGGCAGTTGGTGCGGCAGGAGGGCATCTTCGCGGGCGGTTCATCCGGTTCTGCCATCGCTGGTGCGATCAAGTATTGCCGCAAACTGAGTCCAGATCGGTTGCCGGTCGTCATCCTGCCCGATTCCGGTTCACGGTATCTTTCCAAGTTCTATGATGATAAGTGGATGCGCGAGTTTGGTTTCCTTTCGATGGAATTTGGTGAAACGGCTCTGGGCGACCTGTTGATTGCGAAGCCGAACAAGGCTTTGATCACCGCGACGATTGGGGATTCCATCCGCAAGGTGGTGTCGGTGATGCACCAAAACGCCGTCTCGCAGATGCCCGTTGTCGGCGGAGATGGATCGCTCGCTGGTCTCATCGAGGAAGTGGACCTGCTCAATCATATGCTTGATCGACACGATCACAATCATGATGAAAAGATCGATGCCCTGGTGCAGAATGCCGGTGCGGTCTTCCCGCCGGAAACTCCGCTGGAGGAGGCCATGCCGTCTCTCACTGCGGGTTATGCACTGATCGTAGTGGAAAACAGCAAGCCCGTTGGGATCCTGACCAAGATCGACGTGCTCGATTATGTGGCAGGCAAGATATAGAAGTAGCATCAAACCACAAAAACGGAGAATTTTTTTCTCCGTTTTTGTTTTAAAGGCTTTACACAATCTTTAAGTTCTTTTTCCTGCCGTGCGATAAACTTTCAATTAAAGATAAAAACGAAAGTTCGGAGCGGAAAAATGAAAAAATATTTGATCTTTCTAACAGCGATCCTGCTGGCGGGGTGTGGGTCACAAACCTCATTTCCAATGATGGGTGGCGGGGAGACAGGCATGATGGGCGGTGGCGATTCTGGCATGATGCAGCGCCATCACGCGCAGGTCCCATCTGAATATGCGGGGATGACTTCGCCGAAAGCGACGGACGAATCCCTGCTTCGCGGCGCGGAGGTATACAAAACGAATTGCCTGTCCTGTCATGGCGAAACCGGCCTGGGAGATGGCCCGGCAGGAGCGGCATTGGATCCCCGCCCTGCTCAAATTGCTCATTCCACCCAGATGCTGGCAGATGACCTTTTGTTCTATCGCATCAGCGAGGGCGGGGTGCCATTCCAAACTGCAATGCCGGCGTGGAAAGGGGTATTGACCGAGGAGCAGATCTGGGATGTGCTGGCTTATGTTCGTGCATTGGGGACGGGCAATGCCGCGCAGATCAGCCAGATGCGAACTCAACAGCAGGATGCCATGCTGGCTGATGCATTAGGGCAGGGGGCAATCACTCCGGCGCAGGCGGATATTTTCCGCACGGTCCATAATGCCATGGAGGATTACATGGCGTCCAATTCCATGCGGGGGGATATGACCGAACGTGAGAACGCCGCCCTGACGGCCATTGTGGAATCTGGCAATGTTACGCAAGAACAAGTGGATCAGTTCCAGGTTGTGCATGCCATTCTGGCTTCGGGTGGTTTCATGCCCTGATCATGCTTTCTCATCAATAAGCCAGCCCTACTTGAAATAGAACATTTTTTCTAGTATAATTAGATAATTGTTGTCTAATTAACAAAGGAGATTGAAATGGATTTTAGTTCTATTAACTGGCTGGCTGTTGTTGCATGTGTGGTTGCGAGTATGATCATTGGCGGAGTCTGGTTTGGCCCCAAGACCTTTTTCCCGACCTGGTGGAAAGCGGTTGGCAAGGCAGGCGAACCCACCATGGGCGGTTCGTCAGACGCACCAGGCTCTTCCCTTGGTATGGGGTTGGTGTGGGGCGGTATCGTTCTCGCGTCTTTAACCCAGGCGGTATTCATGTCGCTCATGGTCCATGCCATGGGCAGCATGTCAGGCGGCGCTACTCTGAGTTCAGGCGCACTGGCTGGCTTTTTACTCTGGCTGGGTTTTGTGGCCCCCTCCAGCCTCACCAACAAATTGTTTGCCGACCGTTTGAAGGCGTGGGTTCTGGAACAAGGAAACCACCTGATCACTTTTGTGGTGATGGGTGCGATCATAGGCGCAATGAGTTAGTGGTAAGTGCCTTGAAGTAAAATACAGCGGACGGTTAACCGTCCGCTGTATTTTTTAGGAGAGCCATGATCCGCCCGTATCGCCAAGAGGAATTTGAAACTGTCGCCAGGTTTTGGTTTGCGGCAATCCAGGCTGCCGAACCAGATCTTGTTCAACGCATGGGATACGAATTTACTGGCGCGCGCGAGTATTTCAAGACTATCGTCACTGAAAATCAAATGTGGATCTATGAACTGGATGGCATCCCTGTTGGTTTTCTTGGCATTCAAGGTGATTATATTGACCGCCTTTATGTTGACCCAAACTATCATCGTCACGGCATCGGCAAGGCCCTGCTCAACCATGCCCGCACTTTATCGTCACAGCATCTTTGGTTGAAGACTGATCAAGCCAATAAAATGTCGCGCCCGTTTTATGAAAAGAACGGCTTCACCGCCACCAAGTTTGGCGTCAGCCCTCCGCCCGAATCCGAACCCGATGTGGAATATCACTGGTACCCAAAATAATGCGTCCAACCTATCTCGAAGTCAACCTCACCCAACTGCAAAAAAATATTGAGGCCATTCGTGCCCATGCCGGCAGCGCGAAGGTTATGCCGATGGTCAAGGCCAATGCGTACGGTCACGGCGTGGATGGCGTTGCGCCATTCATCGAACCGTTTGTAGACATGCTAGGCGTTGCACTGGTGGAGGAGGGGATCCACCTTCGTAAACTTGGAATCAAGAAACCGATCCTCGTTGCCGGGGGGACCCTGCCTGACCAATTGCCACTTTTTCTTGAACATGACTTGATCCTCAGCGCTTCTTCCTTGAACCTGTTGCTGGCTGCCGACCAGTTGGCTGAGTCTTCCCGTAGGCGGATGAAGGTTCACCTAAAGTTTGATACCGGCATGGAGCGGGTGGGTGTCCATGAATACGAAGCGGAAGATTTTATCCAACATGTAATTTCGTGTAGGCATTTAGAGGTTGATGGAGTATATACCCACCTTGCCAACTCTGAAGTCATTGACCGAAAATTTTCTCTCCTGCAGTTGGAGCGCTTTCAAGAGATACTATCTTTCTTTGGAAAAATGAGCCTCCAGATCCCCATGCGCCATGTCTGCAACTCTGGCGGCATATTGAACCTGCCCGAAGGATATTTCGATATGGTACGACCGGGGGTCCTGTTTTATGGGATTTACCCCGCCCGTGACCTTGAAGGGATGGTGGATGTGTACCCGGCGGCAACGTGGAAGTCGCATATCTCTTACAGCAAGATCACCCTCCCCGGGCGGCCGGTCAGCTATGGGTCGTTGTGGCAGGCCGAAGGAGGCCCGACGCGCATTGTCACGATTCCATGTGGCTATGCTGATGGATATTTCCGCCGCATGACCAATCAGGGACGGGTTGTGATCGCTGGCAAATCTTACCCGCAGGTGGGACGCATCTGCATGGATCAGTTCATGGTCAATGTGGGGGAGGATAATATCCAGGTGGGGGCTGCGGTGACTTTGCTTGGCGACGGAATTGCGCCGGAGGAATTGGCAGACTGGGCAGGCACGAATGAGTATGAAGTGATGACGAATATCAGCGCGCGCGTACCGCGTGTTTTTGTGAAATAGATGCAAATGATGTGTTTCGGATTTCTTGTGGCATAATAGCCCGACTTTCGATGTTGAGGTGAGTGTTGAATTCCAAAGCAAGGGATTTTTTGATGTTGTTTGGCCTGGCGGGCCTGTCCATTGGGCTCGACCAGTGGACCAAGTGGCTGGTGCGTTCGAATATTGAGTTTGGCGGTCAATGGCTGCCGGATGGTCTCATGTGGCTCAGCCCGTACGCGCGCATCGTTCACTGGTCCAATAGCGGGGCGGCGTTTGGCATGTTTCAAAACGGGAATCTTGTGTTTACCTTATTGGCGTTTGTTGTCATTGGGGCCATTTTGTATTATTACCCTCAAGTAGAGAGCGATGACTGGACCCTAAAACTGGCGATGGGCCTGCAACTGGGCGGCGCTGCTGGAAACCTGATCGACCGTCTGCTGGCCGGGCAGGTGACGGATTTTATTTCGGTGAGCGTCTTTCCGGTTTTCAATATTGCTGACGCATCCATCACGGTCGGTGTGCTGGTTCTGCTCCTGGGGGTTTGGATCAAGGAACGGCAGGAAAAAGGAACGAACGGCGGCGCGACCGTCGAATCGGTAAAGGAAGGTTGAAATTTGATGAGTGAGACCATGATTACACAGGATAAGACCCAGCCTCGCAGCAGGCTTTTTTTTATCCTCTTTCTTGTAGCGGGGTTACTGGTCGCTTTCGATCAGTGGACCAAATGGCTGGTGCGAAAGAACATCCCTGTAAATGAATCCTGGCTGCCCGATTCGATGGCCTGGATGGCGCCGTATGCCCGGTTTCTTCACATTCAGAACAGTGGTGTATCGTTTGGCATGTTCCAAAATGCGAACGCGATTCTGACGGTCTTTGTCCTGCTGGTGGTGGTCGGAATTCTTTATTACGTCTTTACCATGGAGCATGAGAATACATGGATGTGGGTGGCGGCCGGGCTGTACCTCGGCGGCGCGGTTGGGAATTTGATCGACCGTCTGACCCTTGGCAAGGTCACCGATTTCGTTTCGGTGGGGAATTTTTATATTTTCAACGTTGCCGATGCAAGCATCAATATCAGTGTGGCGATGTTGTTGATCGTGTTCTGGCTGGGCGAGAAGAAGACGCCTCACCCGGAAACACCGACCTCTGAAGGACAATCATGAGCGACAGAGTTGAGACATTTCAGTTTGATGAGCAGGTGCCGGACAGACTGGATAAATATCTGGTTTCCTGCCTGCCGGAATTTTCACGCGCGCGCATTCAGGGCCTGATCGCCGATGGTTTCGTTTCCATCAATGGCGTGGCTGCCAAAAAAGCGGGGCAGGTGCTTGAGTTTGGCAACGAGATCGAAGTCCGCATCCCGCCACCGGTTCCCAGTGGGTTGATCGCTGAGGATATTCCGTTGGAGATCATCTTTGAAAACGATGACCTGATCGTGGTCAATAAAGCGGCGGGGATGGTGGTTCACCCGGCAGCGGGACATTATTCAGGCACGCTGGTCAATGCCGTGCTGGGCTATGACCCTGATATGGAAGGCATCGGCGGCGAAGAGCGCCCCGGCCTTGTCCACCGCCTTGATAAAGAGACTTCCGGCCTGATCCTCCTTGCCAAGAATGAGCGCGCTCACAACTGGCTGCAAGACCAATTCCGCCTGCGGAAAGTTGAGAAGACTTACCTTGCCCTGGTGGATGGAAAACCACCCACACCGACAGGCCGTGTGGAAGCGCCGATTGGTCGTGACCCGAGCCACCGCAAGAAGATGGCCATTGTCACACCGGGCAAGGGGCGCGAAGCGGTCAGTGAATATAAGACCGTGGAATCTTTCAAGCACCATACGCTGCTTGAATTCCACCCGCAAACCGGGCGCACGCACCAGATCCGCCTGCATTGTCAATTTTTAGGCTGCCCCATTGTCGGCGATTCGGTATATGGCAAGCGGACGCCTACGCTCGAACTTCACAGACATTTTTTGCATGCCTACCGTTTGAAGATCATCCTGCCCGGCGAAAAACAGCCACACACATTCGAGGCAGAATTGCCTTTGGAATTGAAAACAGCCCTGGAGGAAGTGAAGAGATATGAATGAAATCGAGTACATTGACCTGCGTTCTGATACCGTTACCAAGCCCACTCCAGAGATGCGCGAAGCGATGGCAAAAGCGCAAGTGGGGGACGATGTTTATGGCGACGACCCTACAGTGAATCAATTGCAAGAGAAGGCCGCGGCTATGCTTGGCAAGGAAGCGGCACTTTTTGTCCCTTCAGGTACGATGGGAAATTTACTGGCTTTAATGGTGCATTGTTCTCGCGGCGAGGAGGTGATCTGCGGTGACAAATCGCATATCTTTTTGAATGAGGCGGGCGGGATGGCTGCGCTGGGTGGGATCTTCCCACATCCGATACAGAATCATAAAGATGGGACGCTGCAGCTCGATGACATTCGTGCTGCGATTCAACCTGATGACCAGCATCGCACCATCACTCGTTTGATCTGTCTGGAAAATACGCAGAACGTATGCGGCGGTGTGCCGCTTACGGTGGAATATACGAATCAGGTTGCGCAGATTGCCAGGGAAAATAATTTACATTTGCACATCGATGGAGCGCGGATCTTCAACGCCGCTGCTGCCTTGAACGTGGATGTAAAACAACTGGTGGCGTCTGTAGATTCAGTTATGTTCTGTTTGAGCAAGGGATTGGTGGCCCCGGTCGGTTCGATGCTTATTGGTTCAAAGGAATTCATTGCGCGTGCTCATCGCCTGCGGAAAATGCTGGGCGGTGGGATGCGCCAGGTGGGGGTGTTGGCGGCGGCGGGTTTGGTCTCGTTGGAGAAGATGACAGAACGGCTTAAGCAGGACCATGCCAGGGCGAAAACCTTATTCGAAGGGTTGAAACAAATTCCCGGCTTGAGGCTTGAAGCGCGGCCTGCATCCAATATGGTGTATTTCGACCTGGAAGACTCGATCCAATTAACAGAGGATCAAATTATCGCTGAAATGAAAAAATACGGTGTGCTGGTGGATTGGTCCGCGCCGCGGCAGTTCCGCCTGGTGACCCATTATTGGGTGGATGATGCGGGTGTAGAGAAAACGGTGCAGGCGCTGGGCAAAGTATTGAACTGAAAGCCTCCTATTGGTTCAAGTGCCAGGTGGGAACAATTCGTCTTTGTGAGTGACGATTAGTTTTTCGAACGACTTGACGACCTCCGGGTCGAACCATGTGCCGGATTCTTCACGAAGATATTGAAGTGTTTCTTCGATCGTGATCTTCTTTCGATATGGCCGGTTGCTGGTCAGGGCATCGAAGGTATCCACAACGGAAAAGAGGCGCGCCAAAAGTGGGATTTCCTCGCCTTTGAGCCCGCCGGGGTACCCGCTGCCATTGTAGCGTTCTTGATGGTGGCGAATGATGGGGATGGTGTCTTCCAGAAAAGGAATGCCTTCCACGATCTTTGCCCCAATATCCGGGTGCATTTTCATGATCTCCCATTCCTGTTCGGTTAAAGGACCCGGCTTGTGCAGTATTGTATCGCTGATGCCGATCTTGCCGATATCGTGCAGGATGGAACCACGTTCCAAAACTTTTAATTGTTCGTTGGAAATCCCGATGAACTTTCCCAACCTGACTACGAAATTGCTGACGCGTTTGCTGTGACCTTCCGTTTCGCGGTCGCGGGCATCCAAAGCGGAGGCAAGAGATGCGAGGGTCTGGTCGTAGGTGGCTTCGAGGGTGTCGTAGGCTTGTTTGATTTCTTCAGCCTGTCGGCGAGACTCCACCAACAGCAGGGAACGCTCCAGGGCGATGGCGGCCTGGTTGACCAGCGCTTGAAGATCGTTGGGGTTGGTGGCTGGAGTGTGGCTGGGGGTATCCGGAATATCCATCCAGAGCGCGCCGTATTTGCGGATGGGGGTTTGGATCGGCAGGCAGGTTCGAATGGAGGCCGACCCGTTCGAGAAGTGAATCAACTGCCCCGAGGCCATCGCATCGCGGATGAGCTGGGTGGGGTGTTCCACTTTGCCCTGTCCGCCTGTCGAATTGATCTTGATCTGTGCTGCAATGCTTTCATCGGGATTGAAGAGCATGATGCCGGTGACCGTGCTCCTGGCCAGTTTGTGAGCCGTATGCGCAATATCTGTGGCGGCATTCTCCAGGTTCTCTGCCTGAATGATCTGGTTGCTCAGACGGTAAAGCAGGGATGTGATCCGCAGGGACGAGCGTAATTCTTGCTGGAGCCAGGTGCTTTCAAACGCGCCTGCTGCCTGGATTGCCAGTAATTCTGCCAATGACTCATCGTTCTCTGAAAAGAAGATCTCACTCTGTTTCCCAAAAGCAAAGATGCCGCCGATATTCACTTGATGCCAGCGGATCGGGATGGTCAGCATACTGCGCAGCCCCGCATTGTCCATAGCGAGGTGGGTGGTGGCAGAGTATTTGCGGATATCGCGCACGCGGAAGGGCTGGCTTGCTTGAAAAGCGATTTGAATGATGCTTTGTGCTTCCAATGAAGACTCCAGTGATTCCAAAAGCCGCGGTGCGTGGCCCGCGGACGCGCTTTGGATGAAGTTCCGCTCCTGTCCCAATTGGATATGAACATAGGTAAAACGCGCCTGTAAAATATCTCTTGCGATGGCGGCTACATCCTGTGCTGTCGAGGTCGGGTCGACCACCGATGACCATTGGCTGCCGGCCTGAATCAGATCCATCAGCCGCTGATGATACCCAGACCGCTCCCAGGCGCGGCTCAATTCTGCCGCCACCGTCTCTGCCATCCCAATGTCGATGCTGCTAAATCCATTTACGATCTCGCTGTGGATGGTGATGATGCCGTTCATGTGCCCGTTGAACAGCAATGGGATCAAAACAGCCGAAAGATTTTCTTCGTTCCTGAAGGGAATGTAATCTGTATCCAGCCGGATGTCATTGATGATCTGGGTCTTGCGTTGGCGGAATGTCCGTCCGATGGCGCCGATGGCTGCACTTTGCCGGTATCCCGAGGGGATCAGGCTGGTCTGCACCCCTGCGGCCGCCAGCAACATGAATTCTTTTTGCTGGGGCTCATGGATATAGATTGTCGCCAGCGAGCAATTCAATGCGCGCTCAAGCGTGTTGACCACCAACTGGGCCGCCACGGGCTGATCAAGTTGATTCTCCAACTGCTGACTTAACTCCAGTAGCAGGGTCAGTTGAGCGTTCCGTTTCTTCTCATTTGCCAGCTGCCGCGAGAGGGCGGAAATCTGGTCCATTTGCGCGTTCAAACGAATCCTGACACCCTCGCGGGTGGAGATATAGGGTTTGATGTATTTTGTCAGCCTTGAGTTCCATGCGGAGGTGATCCGGTCTTCGGTGGAGATCAGGACGCGCTTATCCTCTTCCGGGATGTTCAATTGCGCCATTAACCCATTGATGGTCATCAGAATGGTGATGACTTCATAGTTGATCACAACTGCTATGGTGATGAAGAAAAAGAAAGCCGCCGGTCGTGGCGGGAACTGGCCCGGCCCGCCGACGGATTGATCTGTGCTGATCAGGAGTGCGCCAATGAAGATCAGAAGTACCAGTTCCACGGTGGCGCCGATCATCATGACCCGCCGCCCGAGGATATCCCCTTCCGGCAGGATGAGGCGATTAAGCGGAAGCAGGTCTTTGAAAATGATCCAAAGGATTAATACAACCGGGGCTATAAAATTTGCACCCTGCCCAGCCGGGATGCAAAGGATCGCCCACGCCATCCAGGGCAGGGCCTGCAGTCTTTGCAGGTATTGACCAGCCTTGAAGGCCGGCAGGATCGTTCCGCTGGCGCCCAAAAAAGAAGCGATAAAAAATGCAGCCGCGAGTTCTGCCTGATGTTCAGATCGACCCTGTAACCCGGACAGGGCAAGTTGAAGTCCGGCGGCGAATCCGCTCAGGGCAATGGTGACACTGATCAGGTCCAGGTGGTTGAAGCGCCGGACCACCGGCAGAAAGAAGAGTAATTGCATCGCCCCTGCGATAAAAAAAATACCTGCTTCAACATCAAATCCATTTTGTTGATAGGCTCTCGAGAGAACGATCAGCAACGCTGCGGAGAGGGATTGGTAGATGCGGGTCTTTCGCTCGTCAAGCGGCAACAGAGTGATGATCTGCAGGCAGAGAGCCAAAATAAAACAGGCCGTACCGGGGACAAAAAATACCCATGCAGGCTGCGGCAGGTGAATGATTCGCAATTGACCAGGCAGAAGGATCAGACTGATGCCCATCCCACCCAATAGCAGGGATGCATAGATATTGAAGTTGTTTTCAGAGGGATGCTTCATGCATCTTGAGGATAGCATAAGAGATGTTTTTTATCTACCCTTGAAACATGGATGCATTCTTCGTCCAAAAGGGCAGGGTTTCTTTCTGATATAATCCCACCCGCGAACGGCTTTTGGGGTCGTGCCAGATGCAAAATTTGCCGAATGGATAAACCGACTATGCAAACTTTTATTTCCCTTGCTCAGATCGACGAAACTGCCCGCAGGATTAAGCAACAGATTTCCGTCCAACCCATTGTGGGGATCATCCTCGGTTCAGGGCTTAACGGCCTGGCTGATTCCGTCCAGGGAGCGGTACACATCCCGTACAGCGACCTGCCAAACTTCCCCGTCTCAACGGTTCATGGGCATGTGGGCCGTTTTGTCATTGGCCATCTGGAAGATAAACCCGTTCTCGTAATGCAGGGCCGTATTCATTATTACGAAGGCTACACCATGGGACAGGTCACGCTGCCGGTACGGGTTATGCAGCGCCTCGGCATCGAGAACCTGATCGTCACCAACGCCGCCGGAGGCGTGAACTCCGACTTCGTGCCCGGTGACATTATGCTCATTACCGACCAACTCAACCTGATGGGCATGTCCGGTTTGAATCCGTTGATGGGCCCCAACCTCGATGAGATCGGTCCGCGTTTCCCGGATATGAGCCAGCCCTATGATCGCACCTATTTTGAATATGCGCGCGAAGTGGCCAGGGAATCGAATCTCATATTGCGCGAAGGCGTCTATGCCGGTCTGAGCGGCCCATCCTTTGAGTCTCCCGCCGACTTGCGTTTCCTGCGCCTTGCCGGTGCAGATGCGGTGGGTATGTCCACCGTGCCGGAAGTGATTATCGCCCGCCATGGAAATATGCGTGTGCTGGGCCTTTCTGGAATCAGCAACAAGGCCAACCTGGATGGTTCCACCATTACAACCCACGAAGAAGTGATTGAAGCAGGCAAGGTGATCACGCCGAAGGTCGAGAAGATCGTCCGTGGCGTATTACGCAGGTTGTAACCTCTGTTAAATGGCGGATCTTTATAAATTCCTCTCCTCCTATGAGGTGTTAATCTACCTCCTGCTGGCGATAGGTGGGTTGATTGCTTTTCGCTGGTTGTGGCGTTCATGGCAGGAATGGCGTGTGGCCGTCTTCAGCCTGGAGCGTGAATTCTCCGCCCGCCGGCTTGGGCGTTCTATAGCCGCTACGGTACTTATCGCCATTTTGTTCTGCATGGAATTTTTCATGGCGACCTTCATCATTCCAGGCTTGCCCTCAGACTTCTTCCTCGCCACCCCCACTCTGGATTTCATATCAACCCCCACCGGCACTCTCTCTGCTGAAATGATGACGCAGTTTGCAGCGGCTCCAGCAGGATTGGCGGCAAAGGCGGAGGGATGTGTGAAGGATAAGATCAATCTTAGTTTTCCGGAACCCGGGGATGAGGTCAAAGGGGCCATTGAGATTACCGGCACGGTCAATATTCCGAATTTCGGTTTCTATAAATATGAAGTCGCCCCGGCTGGAAGCGAATCTTGGGCCACCATTGCGGCAGGGCGGGCGGTCATTAATGAAGGCCCGCTTGGACGATGGGATACCACCGCCCTGACCCCGGGCGATTATCAATTGCGCCTGGTGGTGGTGGATAACCAGGGCATTGAACTTTCGCCTTGCATTGTCCCTTTGCGGGTTGTGCCCGCGCAGTAATCAAGGAATAAACATGTCTGATATACAACTTCGCCCGACAATAGCAACTGACCTATCGCGTTTAATGGGGTTCGACCACTCCATAAAAAGCGATTCGGTCTGGCAGTTGGAATTACGCCGCGATAATGGGCAGGTCAAAGCCACCTTTCGAGAGGTGCGCCTGCCCCGCTCCATTCAAGTCGAATATCCTCATGATCCCTTCTCTCTCGCAGATGATTGGGTGCGAAAGTCCATGATGTACACCGCGCTGGCCGCATCTGAATTGGCCGGGTATATCTGCCTGCTTGAGCAGGGGACCACGTCTGTGGTTTCGGTTACCGACGTGGTGGTGGATGTGGCCCACCGACGCCAGGGCGTAGGCAGTGCCTTGTTGGCGTCTGCCCAGTCTTGGGCGGAGTCCCGTGCGCACCGCCGCATTATCTTTGAAGTGCAATCCAAGAACCTGCCGGGCATTCGCCTTGCTCAAAAGCATGGCTTCGAGTTCTGCGGGTATAATGACCACTATTACCTTAATCAGGATGTTGCTTTATTTTTTGCGAAGGTGTTAAAATAAATTTACTACGCTGACTTTAGTCAGTCATTTATTGGAAGGGCCAGTATGATTAACGGTTGGTCGGAAACGTTTCTGGCGGGGATCCAGACGCTCAACCAGATATTAACGGCGGGGATCGCGATCACGGCATTTTCGCTTTTCCTGTACGCGCTTTCTTTTAACCTGCGCGACAGGGTGGCAAGATCTTTTGCCATTATCCTGTTGTGTGTCGTCATCATTTTCACCACCGAAGCGCTGCAGGATAACACCGTCTCGATTCAGACCCACGACATGTTGCTGCGTTTGCAGTGGTTTGGGCTGGTCTTCCTGCCGGCGGCCTATTTGCATCTTTCAGATGCCCTGCTGGTCACGGCGGGCCGCCCATCACGGGGGCGCAGGCGTTTGGCTGTTCGCGGCATGTATGCCGGCTCGGTCTTTTTCCTCATCTTGCTTGCACTCGGATATTTGCTCGGCCCCATTGTTCCCAACGGGGTTCCGGCGCCTTACCTCCTTCGCACGGTGTGGACGGAGATCTTTACACTTTACTATGTGACCGCCATGGTCTGGGCGGGCGTGAACTTTGCGCGTGCTTATAACTTGATGTTGACCCGGTCGGGCCGCCGCCGCATGTTATATCTCATGGCCGGAGCCACAGCCCCCGCCCTGGGGTCCTACCCTTACCTCTTGTTTGGCTATGGTCTGGCCTCACAGCATCAATACCTCTTTTGGAGCGCGGCCACGATTATCAATGTCCTGGTGGGTGCCCTGGTCATTGTGATGGCTTATGCGGTGGCCTTCTTTGGCGTTTCCTGGCCAGACCGTGTTATTAAGAGTCGCCTCTTCAAATGGATCATGCGCGGACCAGTGACCGCCTCGGCCACTCTGGCATTGATGACGGTCGTGCGCAGGGGCGGCGAATTACTGGGAACCCCCTACACCGCATTCGTGCCTTTTACCGTGGTCGTGTCGGTCCTTTTAATGGAACACGCCATCACCTTTGCTGCGCCGTTATGGGAACGCTGGCTTTTCTTTGGCCGCGACCGCGGCGAGCTGGAGTTGCTCCAAAATGTGGAAGAGCGCCTGCTGACTCAGGGCGACTTGCAGCAATTTCTCGAAGCCATCCTGGCCGCCGTACGGGACCATTTGCAATCACCGACCGCCTTTGTTGCTGCGCTTGATGATGAAACCCTCTCTCCCATCGTGGTGGCCGGGAACCGCTCCATGCTCGACCAGGAAAGCCTGACCGAAGCCCTCAATCAACTCAACGGAGACTCGCGCCGCGAATTTCAATGGGGAAGTTTCTGGGTGCTGCCTTTGCGGCTGCGTCGCCGTCAAGATATGGACCGTGACGAACTATCGCCGTTATTGGGCCTGCTGGGCGTTGCGCGCCACGAAAGCCAGACTACCATGGAAAACGATCAGCGGGAGGCGCTCTGGTTGCTGGCTGAACGCGCTGGGATTGCATTGGAAGACCGTCAATTGCAACAGCGAGTTTTTCGCTCCTTGAAAGATTTGCAGCCACAAGTCGAATTGATCCAACGGATGCGCGCTGCCGGGCGGTACGACACCCGCGCCAGCCTGTTGACCGAACCCCTGCCGCATGAAGCCGACCTGGCCAACTGGGTCAAGGATGCCCTGACCCATTACTGGGGCGGCCCCAAATTTACAAACAATCCCTTGATCAACCTGCAAGTTGTGCAAGACCTGGCGGAAAAAGAAGATGGCAACCTCGCAAACGCGTTGCGTGCCTTGCTGCGTAATGCAGTGGACCAGGTCAAGCCGCGTGGCGATCGCAAGTTCACCACTGAATGGATCCTCTATAACATCCTTGAGATGAAATTCATTGAAGGGCGTAAGGTCCGGGATGTGGCCGCGCGCCTGGCCATGTCTGAGGCAGACTTGTACCGCAAGCAGCGGGTTGCCATTGAGGCAGTCGCGAAGGCCATCCTTGAAATGGAAGTCAATTTACTGGACGGGTAGAACAAAAACGGGCGTATCATTACGCTTAATTTAATTATGAAAGTTCGAAGGAGCGCACTATGACCGGTGGAAAATCAAAGAACGAGAATCAAATGCCCGCGATTGATGATGGCTGGTGGGCATCCGTATTGGCAGAGGAGAGCCGTTTTTCCCAGTCCGCTCCCCGGTTTACAGAAACCAAGCCTGCGCCCGCAACACGGGAAGAGACCAGATCGGAATCCGCCGATAAAAAAGTTACCGTCAATTGGAACCAGGTCAAAGACCTGTATATGTCCGATAGAATTATCCATTTGATGGTAACCGGGCACAACCGCGGCGGTCTGCTGGTGGAAGGCGAAGGCTTATATGGATTTGTCCCCTTCTCGCATTTGGTGGACCTTGCAGGCCGCGCCGAAAATCTTTCCCGCGAACATGATCTTGAACCGTATATTGGCCGCTCCCTGCGCTTGAAAGTCATTGAATGTGTTCCCGAGGATGGGCGTGTGGTTTTTTCCGAACGCGCCGCACAATCCGAGCCCGGCAAACGCGCCGAACTTTTCCATTCATTACACGCCGGGCAGAATGTTCAAGGCGCCGTCACCAACATCACCGACTTTGGCGTCTTTGTAGACCTCGGCGGTGTGGAAGGTTTGATCCACATCTCAGAACTGTCCTGGGGGCGTGTCTCACACCCGGCCCAGTTGGTGAGCCTGGGCAGCACCATTTCAGTACAGGTGCTCGACCTTGCACCGGAACGCTGTCGGGTTGCGCTCAGCATGAAGCGCCTCATGGCCAACCCCTGGTTGACCGCCGAATCTGAATTCCCCATTGGGTCCATCCACGCAGCGGTTATCACCAGTGTCCTTTCCTACGGCGCCTTTGCGCGTTTGGTTGATTTTGGCGTGGAGGGTCTGATCCATGTTTCCGAGATTCCCCAGGCCGAAGGAAAGACCTTGAAAGAAGTCTTGCGCGAAGGTGAAAAGGTCAATGTGCGCGTCTTGCACCTCGATGCCCCGCATCAGCGCATGGGCTTCAGTATGAAGACCGAATAACACCCCATGCCGCAGACCCCTTTAAGAAAATTTGAGCAGGAGGAATTCCCTCCGCGCAACGACTGGCTGGAACGGCTGGCGCATTTCAACACACAGTTTGGCCGTTTCCTGCGCGATGGTTTTGGCGTCGCCCTGATCGCATTGGCAATCATGGCTTTCATCGCCATCCTTGAATCCATTTTCAAGCAGATGGGTGCCACAACGGAGAGCCTGGAGAATGAACTTTTCGGCGGCTGGGTCTTGATGCCCTTCGTGCGCCAGGCCCGCCATTGGTTTGGCTTTGGCAGCCTGTTCATCGTCTTTGGGATCGCCTATGTGGGATATGTTCTCGTTCGGCGTGATGGGAAACCCATCCAATGGGGCCGCATCATCGCATGGGAAATCGCTTCCTTCCTGACCGTGGGTCTGTTTGCTGTCTTCGGAGGCAACAACCTCCTTTCAGCCGAGTCCGGCTGGTATGGTGGGACTTTAGGCTGGGGTCTCGTCACCCTGGTGTGGCGGATGACCGGGCAGGTACTTGGCACCGTCCTTCTCTTTCTTTTATGGCTGCTTGCCGCAGCCACCGGGGCTGGCTTTTGGTCCAAACTGGAGGAATGGTTATTGAAGATTGCAGATGAAGGCGGCGGGCAGATGGAGATGCCCCTGCCTGAGGCAATCGTGGAGGAGGTGAAAAAGGAAGATATTGCCGCCCCGGAAAAAACCTCCGCGCCGAAGAAAAAAGCGCCAGCCATTCCGCCGGAATTCCGCACTTCCCTTAAACCCGCCAATAAAAAAGAAGAAAAGACCCTCAAACAACTTCCCCGCGCTGAGGACCTTCCACCTTTAACGCTTTTGATGGGCGATTCCACCGTGCGGGCAGATGAGCGTACCATCAACCAGACTGCCGGACTGATCATGAAAACCCTCTCCGAATTTGGCATCCCTGCCACAGTGGTGGGCTATCGTGTGGGTCCCTCGGTAACCCAATTCGCGGTCCAGCCTGGCTTTATCAAAAAGCCCGGCACCGATGAAGAAGACGTGCAACAAATGAAGGTGCGCGTGGCGCAAATCGCCTCCCTGGAGAAAGATCTCGCGCTGGCGCTCTCCGCTCAACGTCTGAGAATTGAAGCGCCAGTTCCTGGCAAACCATATGTCGGTATCGAGGTTCCCAACCTCCAGAGTTCCACGGTCCGCATGAAAGCCTTGCTGGAATCGGACGCCTTCTATAAAGTGGGCGCTCCTTTGTCCATTGCATTGGGCAGGGATGTATCCGGTAACCCTCTGGTGGCAGACCTTTCGCGCATGCCGCACGTGCTGATCGCTGGTGCGACCGGTTCTGGCAAATCGGTGTGTATTACTTCCTTTGCGGCCTGCCTCGCGATGAATAACACCCCCGAAGAGTTGCGCATGGTCATGATCGACTCGAAGATGGTGGAACTGATCCGTTTCAACGGCCTGCCGCATCTATACGGTAAAGTGGAAACGAATCTCGAGCGCATCCTCGGTGTGTTACGTTGGGTGGTGGTGGAAATGGAGCATCGCTACCGCCTGCTCGAATCCGCCCATGCGCGCGACCTGACCTCATACAATAAAAAAGTTTCCCGTTCCGCCAATGGGCAGCCCCTGCCGCGCATTGTGGTCATGATCGATGAACTGGCCGACCTGATGATGTCTGCGCCGGATCAGACTGAACATAACCTGGTACGCTTGGCGCAAATGGCGCGCGCGACGGGTATCCACCTGGTGGTTGCCACGCAGCGTCCATCTACTGATGTGGTGACCGGCCTTATCAAGGCCAACTTCCCGGCCCGCCTTGCCTTTGCTGTAGCTTCCGGCATCGATAGTCGCGTCATCCTCGATTACACCGGCGCGGAGTCCCTGCTTGGGCGTGGCGATATGCTCTTCCTGAATCCGGAGGTTGGCAACCCGGTCCGCGCTCAGGGTGTGATGGTCACCGATATGGAGATTGAGCGCATCATCTCTTACTGGCAAAAGAATAGCGATGCGGAAGTTGAGGATGTCCCACCGTGGGAAAAACTGCTTCAGGAACCCGGTGAAGATGAAGATGACGGCCTGGTGGAACAGGCCATCTCCATGGTACGCCAGCAGCAGCGCGCTTCTGCATCCATGCTGCAACGTCGTTTGCGCATCGGGTATCCGCGCGCGGCGCGCCTGCTCGATCAGTTGGAAGAGATGGGAGTGGTTGGACCTTCTCAAGGCGGCGGCAAGGAGCGTGAGGTTCTTCTCAGTGAGGAGGATGAATTCACTCCCAAAGATAAGGAAGAAAAGTAGAGATAGATCTCATAAAGGAATCTCGCGACTATTCCATGAATCCAAAGCCGACCTTTACCGACCGACTTCGAAAAATTTTTAAAGGCATCCTTGACCCCATCGGTGCGTTTCTGAACAGACTGGGCCTGACGCCCAATACCATCACCCTGTTGGGGCTGGCCGGGACAACCATTGGGGCGTATGTTCTTTCGCAGGGACGCATGACAACGGGCGCGATCATTTTGTTGGCTTCCGTGTTGGTGGATGCTTTCGATGGCACGATGGCGCGCCTGCGCGGTGAACCCAGCGATTTTGGCGGCTTCGTTGACTCAGTCAGCGACCGCTATGCAGAGTTGGTGACTTTTGGCGGTTTGCTCTATTTCTTCCTGACAAAGGAAGATTACCCCGGCGTGATGATTACGTTCTGGGCGGCGGCGGGGTCGGTGTTGGTGTCGTACGTCAAGGCCCGTGCTGAGGGTCTGGGTTTTACAGCCAAGGTGGGTATTCTCACACGCGTTGAGCGTTATATCGTTTTGATTCCTTTGCTGGTTTTTAACCAACCTTTTGCAGCCGTTATTCTCATCGCCGTGCTGGCGAACATGACTGCATTGCAACGCATCCTGCACGTTCGCGCACAAGGTCATGAACGTATGCGCACGCAGAGGGCACAGAAAGAGTCTCCCAAATAAAATGGAAGGAATTACCCTTGGTCCGCTGCTACTGCGCTGGAACGGGCTTCTCATTGCATTGGGCGTTGCGGCGGGAGCGTTGTTGTTTGCGATTGAAGTCCGCCGCCGCAATGAAGACCCGGAAATTGTCTACCACCTCTTCACGCCGATCCTGATCTGGGGATTTATTGGCGCACGGCTCTGGCATATTTTCACCCCGCCTCTTTCCGCCGTTCAACTGGGCCTGACCACCGATTATTACCTCTCTCACCCGCTGGATGTGATCTCGGTTTGGGTGGGCGGCCTGGGCCTGCCCGGCGCTTTGTTGGGCGGATTTCTATCTTTACTGTATATGTCTCGCAAGTATGATTTGCCCTTCTGGTCCCTGACAGATATGGCCGCTCCGGGCATTGCTTTTGCCCAGGCCATGGGACGGCTGGGTGATTTTTTCAATCAGGAATTGTATGGCCTACCTGCCAGCCTGCCTTGGGGAATCTTTATCGATCTTTCCCACCGTTTAAGCGGTTACGAATCTGTGGACTTTTATCACCCGCTGTTTGCGTATGAATCCATCCTGAACCTTGTGAACATGGGACTCTTGCTCTGGCTTGCCCGAAGAACAAGCGCGAACCTCAAGCCGGGCGAGGTTTTTCTCTCCTATTTGCTTTTCTACTCGAGTGTGCGTTTTCTGCTTGAGTTTCTGCGCCTGGATGTGTCGCTGATCCAGGGCGTGAACGTGAATCAGGTTTTCTTTAGTCTGATGTTCGCCCTTGCTGGCGGGGCATTTTTTATGGGGCGTTTGCGCAAGCCGGAACTGTAAGGATTTTGTGAAGGGGCAGGGTTGGGGTGGAGAATAAAATGAGGATTGGATGTTACTTTCTCAACTTACGCAGCAAAGGAATGTCTTTGCGAGGATGTTCTTGTTCTTTGTCCGAAGCAATCTGCGTGCCGATAGGGAGTTTGCTTCGCCGCTAAAACCAAGTGCGCGGCTCGCAACGACACCCCGCTTTGGCAGAGATCGTGTAAGGTGAGTTGCTTTATTGGATAGGATGACCATGATAGAAACTCAGGATCTAAGCAAACAATTTCATGATTTTATGGCCGTGGATGGCGTGGATCTTTCGGTTGGAGCCGGGCAGATTCTGGCACTGCTCGGGCAGAATGGAGCCGGGAAGACGACCACTGTCCGCATGTTAACGGCGTTGCTCCAGCCTACGCGTGGTTGGGCGCGAGTTGCGGGCTATGATGTGGTGAAGAACGGCCACGATGTCCGTGCGTCGGTGGGTGTCTTGACCGAGCAACATGGCTTGTACATGCGCATGACCGCGGTGGAGTACCTTGATTTTTTCGGACAGGTCTACAGCCTTTCACCTTCTGCCCGAAAGGCGCGTAGTGAAAGCCTGCTCGAATATTTTGGCCTGACCGAAGCCGCAAAGCGCCGCATCGGTGAATATTCCAAAGGTATGCGCCAGAAACTTGCGCTGGCGCGTGCCATGATCCATAACCCCGGAGTATTGCTGCTGGATGAACCCACCTCGGCCATGGATCCCGAATCTGCGCGGCTGGTGCGGGATGAAATCGGGAGATTGAAGTCATCCAGCCGCACCATTGTGATCTGCTCACATAACCTGACCGAAGTGGAAGCCCTGGCCGATAAGATTGCCATTATCTATCGCGGCAGGATATTGGTGCAGGGAGCCTTGGAGGAACTGAAGCAAAAGGTTTTTGGAGCGCCGGAGTATGTGGTTCAGTTCGCCGAGGCATGGGATGCGAGCCGGTTGCAACTCCCTCAAGGCGTGGAGAAAATTTCAACAACCCCGACCAGTTTAAAGGTCCGGGTGGCAGCGCCGCATGAATCGAATTCGCAGTTGATTAAAAATTTATCCGCCATGTCTGCGCCAGTGTTGGCATTTCAAGAGCAGGCCCGTTCTCTGGAGCAGGTCTATTTAAAGGTCATGGCGGAAGCCAGGGGACAAGATTATGTTCAGTAAGCTCAGGCCTGTCTGGCTGGTGGCGCGGCGTGAAATTCGGGATCAACTTCGTGATTGGCGTGTTTTATTACCGATGATTATCCTTACGGTCTGTTTCCCTTTCCTGATGAACGAGTTTGCGAAGCAGGCGGTGGATTTTCTGAATCAGTACAACGCCAATTTAATCCTCGACCGGTTGGTGCCGTTCTCGATTCTGATCATTGGTTTTTTTCCGATCACGGTGTCGTTGGTGGTGGCGTTGGAATCATTTGTAGGCGAGAAGGAACGCGGGACCATCGAACCGCTGCTCAGCGCGCCTTTCGACGACTGGCAATTGTATTTCGGGAAGTTGTTGGTGGGGGCGGCGACACCGCTTATTGCGAGTTATTTTTCCATTGGATTGTATTTGATTCTGGCGGCGCGCCAGGCTTTACACCTGCCGTCGTTTTCGGTGATGGCGCAGTTGATGTTGTTGACTACAGCCCATGCCGTGCTGATGGTTAGTGCGGCCATTGTCATTTCGGTTCAATCCACCTCGGTAAAGGCAGCCAACCTGCTGGCCTCGTTCATCGTCATTCCCGTGGCGATCCTGATGCAGGGGGAGGCGGTGATGCTCTTCTGGGGCAACGAACAGGTGCTCTGGCTGGCGGTCTCCGGCGTGCTGATCATTGCCTTGCTGCTCATCCGCGTGGGGATTGCGCATTTTCAGCGGGAATATTTGCTGGGGCGTGAGATCGATAACCTCAATTTACGCTGGATGGCAAAGACCTTTTGGAGCAGTTTTATCGGCGGGGCGGGGTCTGTTCGAGATTGGTATGCAGGGGCGTTGGGCTTGTCGTTGAAACGCATTGCTCCGGCCGTATTGTTCACGCTGCTGATCGCCGGGATGAGCATTTGGCTCAGTTATGACTGGGTGAAGGTCAATGTTTCGGCTGCCATCTCACATGCCTCCAGGGAGGACCTTGCCAAACTTCAGGAGAATATGGAGGAGATGCCGAATCTTTCAAGCCTACAGGGCGAACTCAGCGCTTCGTTCCTGTTTTTGAACAATACCCGCGCCGTGACTCTGATCTTCATTGCGGGCATGGTGTCTTTTAGCGTATTGGGTGTGTTGCTCTATATGATAAATATCGGCCTGATCGGCGGGCTTTTTGCCATGTTCGAATTACTTGGCGTCCGGCCCTGGCCCATCTTTCTGGCCGGAGTGGCGCCGCACGGCATTTTTGAACTCCCGGCTTTGATGATTGGGAGCGCGGCAGTGCTGTATATTGGTGCGGCTATTGTCACCCCGCAGGCGGGCCGGTCAATGGGCGAAGTCATCCTGGAGTTAATGGCCGATTGGGCTAGGATCTTCCTTGGCCTGGTTGTGCCGCTGTTGGCGGTTGCGGCTTTGATCGAGGCCTACATTACACCGGGTATTCTGCTGCGGGTGGTGGGGAATTAAAACCGCCTATCTTGAAAATAGCGAAAGGAAAGGTCTCATGGCAAGGGTGATCATTCTTGGTTCTTCCAATGCAATTCCGACAACAAAAGGCGAGAATACGCATATGGTTGTGGTGGGGGAGGAACGCACGTTGCTCATCGATTCGGCCAGCAACCCCATTTTACGCCTCGAACAAGCAGGGTTAGAGCTCAACAGCCTGACCGATATCATCGTCACGCATTTTCACCCAGACCACGTCTCTGGTTTGCCGCTCCTGTTAATGGACATGTGGTTGATGGGCAGGCAGAAACCGCTCGATATTTACGGACTGCATTACACCCTTGACCGCGTCGAAGACCTGATGGGTTTTTATAATTGGTCCGAGTGGCCGAACTTCTTCCCGGTGGTTTTCCACCGCCTGCCCTCCCGCGAGATGACCCCCGTGCTCACATGCACCGACTTCATCGTCCATGCCTCGCCTGTACACCATATGATCCCCAATATTGGCCTGCGGATCGAGTTCCCGCGCCATAACAAGTCGATTGCTTATTCCTGTGATACAGAACCATGTGAGGAGGTCGTTCGATTGGGCTCGGGGGTGGATATTCTCATCCATGAAGCGACCGGTGCCTTGCCGGGGCATTCATCTGCAAAGCAGGCGGGTGAGGCCGCCTCGAAAGCCGAAGTTGGGCAACTCTGTCTCATCCACTATCCCACCGGACGGTTTGCCAAAGGTGATCTGGTGTCGGAAGCGAAGACCACCTTTGAAGGATCCATCACCCTGGCTACAGATTTCATGACACTGGAAATATAAAAATCCCTTCTTCTGGCCGGAAGAAGGGATTGCGCTACCAACCTGAAATGAAAGGCTCCCATTCACTGTTATCCACAAGATGCTTGCCGAAAATATAGGAGGCATCCGCAGGCGGTTCCTTTGGGATGTGCAGCAGGTTCATATGAGCCTCGTCCACCCGCCGCCCGCCTTTGCGATGATTGCACGGTGAACAGGCTGTGACCAGGTTCGTCCAAATGTGCTGGCCGCCCATGTGCCGGGGAATGACATGATCGAGCGTCAGGTTTACATTACGCTTGCCGCAATACTGACAGGTATAATTGTCGCGGCGGAAGATCTCCCGGCGCGTTAATTTCACGCGCAGACGCGGTCGATGCACTTGCGATTCAAGCCGGATGACGGATGGACGCGGTAGCAGCTGTGAGATGGTCTTGATGGTTCCGCGCCCGTTCGCGATCATTCCTGCCTTGCCCGCAAGGATCAAGCCTATTGCCCGACGTGTTGTGCAAACGTGGATCGGCTCAAAATTTGCATTGAGCACCAAAACGGGTTCGTTCATGGTTTCTCAATAATCTGCGTGATTATACTTCCAGTTTTTGAAATCCGTAAAAAGGTACGGTTGCAGGAGCGTTCGAAATGAATATCATGATCTCTGGCGGTTCAGGGTTCCTCGGTCGAGCGCTTACATCCTCCCTGGTAGCCGACGGTCACAAGGTCTTTGTTCTTACACGCGGTTCGCATGCCGTGGAAGGCGCCCAATCTATACCTTGGGATGGAAGGACCGTCCAAGGGTGGGGACATTTGATCAATGAAATGGATGTTGTCATCCACCTGGCTGGGAAGTCTCTTTCCTCCTGGCCGTGGACACCCGCAACAAAACAGGCCTTCCATGACTCCCGCATCGGCCCCGGACTTGTGCTTGCTCAAGCCATTCGGGAAGCCACCCACCGCCCGGGCCTTTTCATCCAGGCCTCCGGCATTAATCACTATGGATTAAGCGGCGACCTTTCCGATGAAACTACTCCGCCTGGCGATGATTTTCTGGCGCGCCTGACCGTGCAATGGGAGGATGCCACCAAATCGGTCGAAGAATTGGGCGTGCGGCGCGTGATGATCCGTTCTGCAGTGGTGCTGGGAAAAGGCGGCGGCTTGCTTGGTTTAATGGCTTTGCCGGTGAAACTCTTTGTCGGCGGGCCACTGGGTTCGGGCAGACAAGCCATGCCCTGGATTCATCTTGAGGATTGGGTGGGAGCCGCCCGTCATTTGATGGCAAATGGAAAGGCTTCCGGGGCGTATAACTTGATCGCGCCTTCACAGACCTCCAATGCCGAATTCAACAAAACCATTGCTGAAATTTGCCATCGCCCCTATTGGTTTTCCACCCCGGCTTTTGTGTTACGGAACGTTTTGGGGGAAATGAGCGTCCTCATCCTCGCAGGTCGTTATGCCCAGCCAAAACGGTTGATCGAGTCTGGGTTTACGTTCCAGTTTCCGGGTCTGCGTGAAGCGCTGGCCGATTTGCTCAGATAAATGAAGGAGAAATAGACATATGAAGAAGATTATTGTTGTAATCGCGATGACGTTCCTCGCTGCTTGTGGAAATCCTGCTCAAAATCAACAGCCTGTCCTGCCTCAATTTTTACCGACAGCCACCGCTTATATAGACCCTTCCTATCCGACTGCCCAGGCTCAGATCGCCGCCTCTGACCAGACTGCCAGCGGCATTGATATCCATATGCAGCGCGCGTGGATGGAGGGGAAGAACGTCAATGCGGAAATCTGCTTTACCCTGCCGGACGCCTCCGATTGGTCCGTATGGTCGGCAAGTTTAACTTATGCCGGAACAGTCTTGCAGGAGTATGGCACAACCCTGATCAGTTTGCAGGGCGCGGAAAACGGCCAACCCGGCTCGCGCTGCGACATGCTGACCTTTGTGGTCCCGCCCGATGCCGACCTCTCAAATTCAGTCATCACCATTAATTCCATTGCCGCGCCTCCGAAGCAGGACGATTATTGTGCGGTGTATATGCCAAAGATTCAGCAGGCGCTGTTCGAACGCGGCATCGGCATTGTATTGGATTGTGCCGATGTGAATGGTTTGTTGACCATGCAGATTGTCAGCATCCCGCCGGAAATGACGAAAGAACAGGCAGAGCAGATCGTGTATAGCGATGAGTTCTACACAATCCCCGGCCCGTGGAGTTTTCCTTTCAATTTGTCGCAGTAAATTTCTTGTTGTATAATAGCGCCGTGTTTGATTTCAAATTGACTAACCGCTACAATTATCCAACCCATCCATAACCCTTTGCGATGGTGTGATTTGAACGCGCCCTTCATCATCGCGGGCGCGTTTTTATTTGGATGGATCGCAAGGCGTTGGATTTTGTGGATTGTTGTCTCAGGAGGCACCACGATGAACATCGAGGAACAAGTTGAATTATTGATGCAAGGCACCGATTACGGCGACCAGGACCTTCAGAAGGCCATGGCTGCCGAACTGCGCGAGCGTTTGATGATCGCGCAAAAGGAAAACCGCCCGCTGCGTGTCTACTGCGGCTATGACCCAACCTCCACCGACCTGCATTTAGGGCACACTATTTCCATGCGCAAACTGCGCCAGTTTCAGGACTTGGGGCATGACGTTACGTTTCTAATCGGCAGTTACACCGCGCTGGTAGGCGACCCTTCTGACAAGAACAAAGCGCGTCCGGTTCTGACCCAGGAGCAGGTCAATGAAAATGCGAAGACCTATGCTGAACAGGCTTTCCGCGTGCTCGACCGCGAGAGGACCAAAATTCGTTATAACGGCGAATGGCTTTCGAAACTCTCTCTTGTAGATTTGATCCGGCTTGGACAGAATTTCACTGTGCAGCAATTTCTTGCGCGTGAGAATTTTGCCAAACGCCTGGATAAGGGCGAACCCATTTACCTGCACGAGACTTTCTATGCCCTGATGCAAGGGTACGACGCCGCTGCCATGGAAACAGATGTGCAAGTGGGTGGCTCCGATCAACTCTTCAATATCATCGTGGCGGGGCGGAAGTTGCAGGAGGCGCTTGGCCAGAGACCGCTGGTGGGTATTATTACCGGCATTTTACCGGGCACAGACGGCAACCAGCGTATGTCCAAGTCTACCGGGAACATCGTACCCATCAACACCGGCGCGGATGATATGTTTGGCAAGCTGATGTCCGTGCCAGATTCAGCGATGGGAACATATATGCGCCTGGTTACCCGCTGGAGTCCGCAGGAGATCGCGAAAATCGAATCTGAGACTGCTTCGGGCGCCCTGCATCCGCGCGATGCGAAGATGATGATGGCAAAAGAGATTGCCAGCATTTTCTATAGCGCCGGGGAGGGGGCATCTGCCCAGGAGCACTTCGTCAAGATGTTCCAACAAAAAGAGATTCCCGATGAGATGCCGGAATTTGCTCTGACGGCTGGGCAGACCGTGCTTGATGTCATCATGGCAGCCAACCTGGCCGAGAGCAAAAGCAAAGCGCGCAGCCTGATTGACCAGAAGGGTGTCCGGCTTGACGGGGAAGTGCTGGATCGCGGTGATGTGCCCTTTCCGCATCCGGGTGTGCTGCAAGTTGGGAAGCGACGCTTTCTGCGCGTCAAATAGAAAAAACTGCGACGGTTTTCCGTCGCAGTTTTTATTTTTTCTTTGAAGACTTCTTTTGCAAGGAGTCTTTTTCCTTTGGGGCCACGCGCGTTTTTTTCAGCACTGGTGAATTCGACTCGATGAAATTGACCTTGTGAGCAAGCATCTTTTTGAAGGTCGTCACCACTTTGGGGTCGAATTGAAGCCCTGCGAGACCCACAATGTATTCCATAACTTTCTCTTCCGGCCAGGCGGGGCGGTAGGGACGGTCTGAGAGCAGGGCATCCCATACATCCACAACTGCAAAGATGCGGGCCGCAAGCGGAATGGCCTCTCCCCTGACGCCCTGGGGGTATCCGCTGCCATTCCACCATTCGTGGTGGTAATAGGGAATGTCCAGCGCGGGCCGTAAATAAGGAATGGAGGAAAGCAGATCGTAGGCGTATTGAGGATGCTTTCTCATTTCGGCTGTTTCTTCATCATTGAGCGGCCCAGGCTTGTGAAGGATGCTGTCTGGTACGCCCATTTTGCCGATATCGTGCAGCAATGTGCCACGGCGGATCTGTGTCAGATTGGCCTCGGGGATACCCATTTGCCTTGCCAGTTCCAGGGTCAGATTTGTGACGCGTTTGGTATGGCCTTGAGTTTCCTTGTCGCGCAATTCTAGCGCTTTCCCCCAGCCTTCCAGGGTTGTATCGTAAGCCAGCGAAAGTTCTTGATTGGTTCGTTGTAGGTTTTCGAAGAGTTGGGCATTGTCGATGGCAATGGTGGCCTGCCCGGCAAGGGTCTGTACGAAGTCCTGCCAGTCTTGTGTAAGGGGAGTGGGCTGGGCAAAGTAAGTCTCCAGGATGCCGCGTGCAGCCCCTTTGCTGAAAAGTGGTACGGCAAAATAACCAGCCAGGTTTTCCCCGGAGAGGAATGCAAAATAGTTGTTTCCTTTTTCTGCAGTGAGGTTTTCCATATGGATCGGTTTGCGGCTTAACAAGACCTGTCCGGCGAAGCCTTCACCGATGCTGATGGAGGTCCGGTTGGTTTTGCGATTCCTAAATCCCTGTGCGGCGTAGAAATCCAGCGTTTGACTATTTGGATTAAAAACCAGGATGGCTGCGGCAGTCACTCCCATCTTTGAAACGAGATGATCGGTGATGATATTAAGTGTGATCTGCAGATCAAGACTGGAGGAAATGGCTGCGTCCATCTCGCGCAGGGCGGTGAGCCTGCGGATCTGTTCTTCGCCTCGCTCGTACAGGTTGGAACGGTAGATGGCGTTGCCGGCGATCTCTGCCAGAGTGAGGAGCAGGTTCTGGTGATGTGCTTCCACTTTGCGAGGAGATTTGATCCCCACGACCAGGACGCCGATGACGGCAGCGGTGGTACGAATGGGAACCGCGATGCTGCTCCAGCCTTCGCCGATAAACCTGGCATTTTCGTGATGCGCCACAGGGTCTTTGGAATAATCAAGGCTTAAGTGGGGTAAACCGGATGAATATACCTTGCCGACAATGCCTTCTGAAGGCTTGAATTCTTTTCTTGGGATGGCGTTCAATTTGCCGCTCGCTGTCTGGGCCACCAGAATATTTTTTGAAGCCTCAAAGAGCCAGATGGCCGCTTCGTCTGTCTTAATGCTGGCCCGGATTTCATCCAGCAGAATGGGTAGCATTTCTCTGGTTTCCCGTGCGGCACGGAGTTGATACGATACCCGGCTGACCATCTCCAATTCCTCGAAGCGTTGGCGTGTTTCGATGTTAAGCCGTGCCCGTTCGATGGCGGTTACCGCCTGGTTGGCAAAAGTGCGCGCAAGGGCGGCGTGTTCTTCGGTGAAGGCTCCAGGCGTCCGGCTATCCAAATTAAGGAACCCTATCAGGGAGTTCTGGGAATACATAGCCATGGTCATCCAGCCGCGAATATATTCGCTGCCTGGCCATTTTTCAAACAGATCATCCTCTTGGGCATCGTATACCAGGATCAGGTTGTTTTTTCTGGAGACTCGATCCCATTTTGAGGTGAAGGGGATTTCGTCACCGATATGAAAACTTTCAGGCAAGTTTCGCTGCGCGGCCAGTGTGAGCGTTTTATTCTCATTTAACATGATGGAGGCGCTGTCGTATGGGATCACTCTATTGAGCCAATCCAGAATTGCATCCAGGAGATCTGTGAGGTCAATAATGCTTGCGAGGGAAGAGGTGGCCTGACTTAACAGCTCTGCGACTTTACGACGTTGCTGCTCATTTTCAAAGAGCCGCAGGTTTTCAAGGGCATTGGCCACCTGATTTGCAAAGGTTTGTACCGCGGCAGCATGTTCGTTTTTGAAAAACCCCGGGGTGTAGCTGTCAAGGTTTAATATCCCGATCAGTCTGCCCTGAGTCAGAAGCGGAATTCCCATCCAACTGCGGATTTGCCTGGTCTGTTCAAAGACGACGAATTTTTTATCCTGATGTATATCGGGAATGATGATGGGCACCTGATTTTTTAGCAGGCTTTCCCATTTCTTTATGTCAGATTTGTAGATTGTGCCAATCAGGTTCTGTGGGATTTTTCGGCCCGCTGCGATCTTGAAGGCGCTTTCCCCGACAACGGTTTCAATGGAGGCGCTGTCATAGGGGAGCAGCCTTTCAAGCAGGGTGAATATCTTTTCGAATAATATATCTGCCTCGAAGTGGGAGGTGAGCTCCATGGTGGCGTTGCGCAGGATCTCGGCTTGCTCCAGGCGGCTCTTTTCCAAAGCCGATAGTTCGATTCGTTCCATGGCGCTGGCCATTCCCCCGGCTATGGTGTTGAGCAATTTTTCGTCTTTGTCTGTAAATGCGTTGAGATTCCTGCTCTCTACATTTATAACCCCGAACACTTTTGTGCCGGCGATAAGAGGGACACAGAGTTGTGAGCGAGTGGCAGGGGATATCTCGAAATAATACGGGCTGAGGGAAACATCGCCCACCCGGCAGGGACGTTTCGTGATCACTGCCTCTCCAAAGACACCGCTAGTGACGGGCAGGGTTTCGGGAATATGGGTGGTCTCTGTGCCGCGATAGGAGAAGTGAGGGGAGAGCATATCCTGAGATTCGCTCAGGAGGAATACGCCGCACATATCTGAATACAAACTGTCGCTGATGATGTTTGTGACAAGTTGGATTAGTTCATCCATGTTCCTGGCTTTTGATTCAATCAGGGCCACGGAGTGTAAGACGCTTAATTCCCGCAGTTGTTTAAAGAGGGCCTCCTCGTATTGTTTTCGGGCAGTGATATCCTGAGCTACGGCGATGATCGCATCTCGCCCAAAATATATTCCTTGAAACAGGTGAACTTCTTTCGGAAAGACTTCACCATTTTTGCGGAGGCCCCAAAATTCAAATTCCTGACGGGTCCCGTTAAACGCCAACGCAATGGAAGTTGCCAGAGATTCCAGGTTGTTCCTGCCCGGCGCGGATAAAAATTCCGGAGTATTTCCGATAAAGTCCTCTCTGGAGTATCCGTACATCTGCAGGGCGCCATCATTCACGTCAAGGAAGCGCCCTTCCCTGTCCTGAATGTAGATCGCGTCCTGCACAGTGTTGAACAAGCCGCGATAGCTGGCCTCGCTGCTTCGAAGCGCTTCCAGCGATAGTTTTCTGTCGATGGCTGCACTGAGCGTACTGACTGCGGTACTCAGCGCTTCAATCTCGGAACCGGTCCATAATCGGCCATTCTGGCAATCATCAAAGCCGACAAAGCCCCACCAATCCCTGCCAATTTGAATGGGGATGCGGACCAATGAAAGAATTCCCTGACTCTTAAGCAGTTCTTGCTCCGCTGGGGGGAAATCACTAACACGGCCATAGACAGGTTGACCCTGTTCGAAATTCGCCTGCCAGCGGGAATAACCGGACGCGACAAGGTCAATGTTCTGCCATTCCGGCCCGTTGATCTGCGGCGAGATCCCTGTATTGCACCACTCAAATACTTGTGAAAGATGGGAGCCTTGAATTCTTTTGAAGATATAGACCCGGCTGGCATCTGTTGTCTGTCCTAATCGCTCCAGCGCCTGACCGACATTTACCTCCCAGTCAATGGATTTGAGAAACTGAGTCGCTGAAAACTCCACGGATTTAAGGATATCGTCGTGATGTTGAAGGGCGTGCTCTGCCTGTTTTTGTTCTGTGATATCCACAATAAGACCCTGCCAGTGGGTGGGGTTGCCCGCACCGTCTCTTATTAAGATCGTATCCTCTTTGACCCAAATATAACCTCCATCGCGACGTTTTATCTGATATTCAATTCGAAATGGATCGCCTGTTTCTGTGGTGCGGTTGTCTTCCTGTAAGACACGGTCCCGGTCTTTGGGATGGAGAGAGTTTTCCCAAAGGTGATCATCCGTGCTCCATTCTTCCGGTGTATATCCCAATAACCTGGTCAGCTGCGGGCTCATATATAGCGAGGATTGTTTTTCATCGAAATTATCCATGAAAATAACCGCAGGCAGACCTTCAACCAGTTTCCGATAGTTTTTTTCTGTGGCGGAATTCGATGACCCTTCTTTTTTTTCATTTGATCTTACGGTGGCATGTAGTACCCAGGTTGTGATTAAGATGAAAAGCCACCCCTTATACGTTTGTACGCTTGTATTATCCCTGGATATATTGAACAACGAAGATAAAACAATATCTGAGAAAAGAATCCATAAGGAACTTATCAAAAAATAGATAAGAGGAACTCTAAAAGAAGGGGGGAGATTCCTAAGTTTCATGCCCTGGCAAAAAAACTATAGCAGTTTGGCTGCTTAATTATAGACTTTTTTAATCAATCCACCATGCGAAATTTGTTATCAAAAATTTATTACATAACCGGAAAACAAAAGAAGCGAGTCTGAACACAGACTCGCTTCTTTATGAGGCGTCGACGGGATTTGAACCCGTGAGTGAGGGTTTTGCAGACCCTTGCCTTACCACTTGGCCACGACGCCGTATAAACAAAAGGACTGCTGACCGAATATTATTTCAATCTGCAATCCTCCATGTTTGAGCGGGCGATGGGATTCGAACCCACGACCTTCTCCTTGGCAAGGAGACGTTCTACCACTGAACTACGCCCGCAAATATCGACCTTGTTGCTGGCCGAGAGTGCCGAGACCCAGGATCGAACTGGGGACACCGCGATTTTCAGTCGCGTGCTCTACCAACTGAGCTATCTCGGCCAATGGTTATTCAATTGTTAAGCGCCCGTGATTTTACACGCACTTTTTTGGATTGTCAAGAAACACTTGAAAACTCGCGAGCATAGAAACCCAAAGGGATATTGTTCTTGACTTTTCATCTTCAATTCGATATAATTTTAGGTCGCTGTCCAAAGGGACAGTTTAAGTTGTTTACCAACCAGCCCAAAAATAACCTTAGGAGAGAAGAATGGCATCTTCTTTGCCCCAAAAAAGTTACGCACGCATTCCTGTTCATCTGGACCTACCCAATCTAATTGAAGTACAACTTGATTCATTTGAAAGGCTCAAAAAGGAGGGACTGGGCGACCTGTTCCATGAGATATCACCGATTGAGTCTTACAACAAAGGGATGAAATTATTCTTCCCAAGTAGAAGCCCGGAATCGCAACAATGGGGGCTGAAATACTGGTTTGGCGACCCCAAGCACTCCATTGAAGAGTGTGTTGAGCGCGATCTTACTTATGCCAGTCCGTTATATGTTTCCGTCCTTCTGGCCGGTCCCGATGTGCCTGAACCCATCAAGCAGGATATTTTTCTTGGTGACTTCCCTGAAATGACCGATAAGGGGACCTACATCGTTAATGGAACGGAACGTGTTGTCGTCTCTCAGTTGATCCGCTCTCCCGGTGTGTATTTTGAAGCTCCAGCTGATCGCGCTACAGGGCGGTTGCTCTCCATGGCCAAGTTAATCCCTGATCGCGGCGCCTGGATGGAGTTTGAAACCCGAAAATCTGACTATATTATCTTAAAGTTCAACCGCAAGCGAACTGTGCCAATTACCGTTTTCCTGCGCGCGCTCGCTGCTGTAAGCGATGGTTTGAAAGATTCCCCCATCAAGCACGGCTCAGATGAGGAGATTCTCTCCATTTTCAGAGATGTGGATAACAACCCCGAGCGTATGTTCATTGCCTCCACTATTAAGCAGGAACCAGATTGGGAACTCTCCAACCATTCCATTGCTGAGGCGGCCTTAATCGAATTCTTCAAGAAGATGCGTCCGGGCGACCCGGCCACCCTTGATAATGCCCGCCAATTCCTCGAAGAGCAATTGTTCGACCAGCGGCACTATGATCTTGAACGGGTTGGTCGTTACAAATTGAATCAAAAACTTGATCTGAATATTCCGATTCCTCATCGTACGGTGAGTAAGAGTGACATTATTCGCTTGATTCGACGCATGATCCAGATCAATAACGGGACCGAACGCCCGGACGATATTGACCACCTCGGAAATCGCCGTGTCAAGACGGTGGGTGAGTTGATTCAGAACAAGCTGCGTATTGGTTTGCGCCGCATGGAGCGAGTTATCAAAGAGCGTATGTCCATCCGCGATCAGGAGCAACTCTCTCCGGTAACCCTGGTGAACATCCGGCCTGTGGTTGCTGCCTTGCGTGAATTCTTTGGTTCCTCGCAACTTTCCCAGTTTATGGACCAGACCAATCCACTGGCGGAGCTTCGCCACAAGCGCACGCTTTCGGCACTGGGCCCGGGCGGTCTTCGCCGCGAACGCGCAGGCTTTGACGTTCGCGATGTGCATCACTCGCACTATGGCCGCATCTGTCCTATTGAAACTCCCGAAGGTCCGAATATTGGTCTGATCGGCCGTCTGGCCTCCTTTGCTCGTGTGAATGAATATGGTTTCATTGAAACGCCTTATCGCAGGGTTTATAAAACCTTGTCTGCTTCCGATGAAAAATTGGAAGGCCGGACGCTTCGCGAAGATGTTTACGATCCCAAATCAGAAGAGCTCCTCTTCAAATCTGGCACGGAGATTGACGCAAAGATCGCGAAGAAGCTCGCGAAATTCGACAGCGAAGTTCCGATTGTTCCGTTTGTCTCGGACGATATTGTTTACCTCTCTGCCGATGCTGAAGATAAGTACACGATTGCTCAGGCAAATGCTGCCCTGACTGAAAAGAAGGAATTCTCACGAGAGAGAATTTCATGCCGCTATCATTCCGGCTTTTTGTTCTCCAACTCGGAGAACATTGAGTTTATGGATGTGGCCCCGCATCAGGTCGTTGGCATCAGTGCGGCCTTAATCCCCTTCCTTGAACATGATGATGCCAACCGTGCGCTTATGGGTTCAAACATGATGGCTCAGGCTGTTCCTTTAGTGCGCCCTGAGATTCCGCTGGTTTCCACAGGCATGGAACGCCATGCGGCTCTGGATTCGGGACAGGTTGTAGTGGCTGAGTCTGATGGTGAAGTTGTTTCGGTGACAGGATCAACCATCACTGTGAAAGAGAAGCGCAGCGGCACTCGAGTCTATCAACTGCGTAAGTATCAACGTTCCAATCAAAGTACATGCATTGACCAGCGCCCATCTGTTGTCAAGGGACAGCTTATTAAAGCTGGAGATATCATCGCTGATTCGTCTTCGACGGATAGCGGCCAGTTAGCACTTGGGCAGAATGTTGTGGTCACCTTCCTTTCATGGGAAGGGGGGAACTTTGAAGATGCGATTCTGCTTTCTGAACGCCTGGTACAGGATGATCGTTTTACTTCGGTTCATATTGAAAAATATGAAGTGGAAGCCCGGGATACTAAACTGGGGCCGGAAGAAATTACCCGTGATATTCCAAATGTGGGTGATGATGCGATTAAAGACCTCGACGAGAACGGCATTATCCGCATTGGCGCGGAGGTTGGCCCGAATGATATTCTGGTCGGCAAGATCACGCCCAAAGGCGAAAAGGAGCTCACTCCTGAAGAACGTCTGTTGCGTGCCATCTTTGGCGAAAAGTCCCGCGATGTAAAAGACACCTCGTTGCGCATGCCTCACGGTGAGCGTGGCAAGGTTGTGGAGGTAAAGGTCTTTACTCGTGAGGATAATTCGGACCTTGCTGCGGGCGTCGATATGATGGTCCGTGTCTCTGTGGCCCAGCGCCGCAAGATCACAGCAGGCGACAAGATGGCTGGCCGCCACGGAAACAAGGGCGTGGTCTCGAAGGTTGTACCGGTAGAGGATATGCCCTTCCTTGAAGATGGTACGCCGGTTGACATCATTCTCAACCCGTTGGGTGTGCCCGGCCGTATGAACATTGGGCAGGTGTTGGAAGTCCACCTGGGTTGGGCTGCGAAACGCATGGGGTACCGTGCTGTGACGCCCGTCTTCGATGGCGCAACCGAAGAGCAGATCGAGGCTGAACTGGCCCGTGCCTGGATCATAGATCAGGCGTGGAAGGAGTCTGCTGCGCGCGCCTGGGAATGGATCAAAGAGCAGGAAGAAGATCCCAATTCCATTGAAGATGATGATGAAGTTCGCCGCCTCTATCTTGAGAACTGGCTCGACAAGCGCCGCTACGATATTTACAGCCTGAACGACCCGGCTTATGCGCGCCTCGCCACGGCTCGTGAATGGTTGCGTGAAAAAGGTTTTGCCAACCCGGATGATATTTTGCACCAGGATCAGGATATTGCCAATCGCGATCCTGAAGTGGATGAAGCGGTAATCAATGCCTGTCTGCGGCTATGGCTGGAAGCCAATGGAGTGACCCGCCGCGTGGCCGAAGACAAAGTGTATGAAACCGCGCAGGATTTGGCGAAGGAGCGCAGCATTCCGCTTCCCATCCTTGGTAAGCAGACCCTTCGTGATGGCAAAACCGGTCTTCCCTATGACCAGCCTGTAACCGTGGGTGTTATGACCATTCTTAAGTTGCACCATCTTGTTGAAGATAAGGTGCATGCCCGCTCTACGGGTCCATATAGTTTGGTGACTCAACAGCCGCTTGGCGGTAAAGCCCAGTTCGGTGGCCAGCGCTTTGGTGAAATGGAAGTTTGGGCATTGGAGGCATACGGCGCTGCGCATACCCTTCAGGAGATGCTGACAGTCAAATCTGATGACGTTCAAGGCCGTGTTAACACCTATGAGGCAATCGTCAAGGGCGAACCTATTGAAGAACCCAGCATCCCCGCCTCCTTCCGTGTGTTGGTGAAGGAATTGCAGTCGCTTGGCCTTGCAGTGGAAGCCATCAACGAGAGTGGGGATGTGGTCAAGTTTGGCAAAGAGGATGAGAAGACACATCCGCCAAAGCACGACTCGGGCTTGTTGAGTTTGGGTGAGAATCAGTCAAGGAAAAAGTAGAAAAACCATTGACTTGATTAATATGGCGTGATAAAATGCCATGCCTTTGCAAGGAAACAAGAGCGGCAATTTACCCCCGCTCGAATTACACAGGCATCTACAAATGAGGCCATCCGGGTTTGTGTGTGATGGTCTCATTTCTTGCGAATATCGAAATCAAAAAAATCAGGAAGAAGTTGAAATCGGAGGCTGATCGTGCCGACAGTAAATCAAATGGTCCGCAAGGGCCGCAAGAATAAGAACGCAAAAAGCAAGGCTCCGGCTCTGCAGTTCACTTTGAACAGTTTCAAGCAGCGCAGGTTCCGCCAGGATAAGGGCGCACCGCAAAAACGCGGTGTTTGTACGGTTGTACGTACCATGACCCCCAAGAAACCAAACTCCGCGCTACGCAAGATTGCCCGTGTTCGTTTGAGCAACGGGATTGAAGTGACGGCCTACATTCCGGGCGAAGGCCACCAGTTGCAGGAACACTCTGTGGTGCTCGTGCGCGGTGGACGTGTGAAAGACCTGCCCGGTGTTCGTTACCACATTGTTCGCGGTTCGCTTGATACTACTGGCGTAGCCAATCGCAAGCAGGGCCGTTCCAAGTATGGCGCGAAGCGTCCCAAGTAATTAATTGACGGAGTATTAAAGCATGCGTAGAGCAAAACCAGAGAGACGGGAACTCCTTCCCGACATTCGTTTTAATAGCATCAACATCCAGACCATGATTCAGCACGTTCTTAAAAGCGGCAAGAAGAGTGTTGCCATGGGTCTGGTCTATGATGCGATGGATCTTATCAAGGAACGCACTGAAAAGAATCCCATGGATGTCTTCGATGCTGCGCTTAAGAATGTGGGCCCTGTTATGGAAGTCCGCCCGCGCCGCGTGGGTGGTGCAACCTATCAAGTCCCGATGGAAGTTTCCACCGATCGCCGTACAACCCTTGCGATTCGCTGGATTCTTTCCGCCGCCCGTGAGCGCTCCGGCAAATCTTTTGCAGATAAGCTGGCGTCGGAATTGATCGACGCTTTCAATGAGACCGGCGCCTCAATTCGTAAACGCGACGAGACCCACAAGATGGCGGAAGCGAACCGCGCTTTCTCGCATTACCGTATTTAATTTGAGTAATTAGTAAAGGATTCAAGGTAGCAAGCAGCATGGCACGTGTTCATCCGTTAGAGAAATACCGAAATATTGGCATTATTGCCCACATTGACGCCGGGAAAACCACCACCACCGAGCGTATCATGTTCTATACCGGTTTAACCCATCGCATCGGTTCTGTAGACGATGGGACAACCGTTACGGACTGGATGGTTCAGGAGCGGGAACGTGGTATTACCATTGTTTCGGCGGCTGTCTCTGCGGAGTGGAAGGGCTATCAGGTCAATATTATCGATACCCCCGGTCACATCGACTTCACCGCGGAAGTTCAGCGCTCTCTGCGCGTTCTGGACGGCGGCGTAGTTGTATTTGATGCGGTTCAAGGTGTTGAACCGCAATCCGAAACTGTGTGGCGCCAGGCTGACCGCTATGGCGTTCCACGCATTTGTTTTGTTAATAAGATGGATCGCGTAGGTGCTTCTTATGAACGCACCATCGAGACAATTATTGATCGCCTCGGCGCAAACCCCATTCCGATGCAGGTTCCGATTGGCTTTGAGGCGGGCTTCAAGGGCATTATCGACCTGCTTTCCATGACAGCGATTGTTTGGGAAGATGATCTTGGTAAAGAACCCAAGCTGGCTGAAATTCCTGCTGATTTGATGGAACAGGCCGTGACGGCGCGCGCCAAAATGGTTGAAAAAGTGGCTGAGCTGGATGATGAACTCACCATGAAGTTCCTTGAAGCTCAGGAAATCGGCATTGATGAACTCAAGGCTGCCCTTCGCAAGGGCGTGATTTCCAATAAGGCCACTCCGGTCTTTTGCGGTTCATCTCTGAAGAACAAGGGTGTTCAGGCCATGTTGGATGCTGTCATAGATTACCTGCCATCCCCGGCGGATAAAACCACCATTTCAGCCTCTGAACCCGGTAACTCCGAAAACACTTTCGAGCTTGAGACCCAGGATAGCGCTCCTCTAAGCGCCCTTGTTTTCAAGATCGTGACCGACCCCTACGTGGGTCGCCTTGCTTATATCCGCGTTTATTCCGGCGTTTTGAGCCAGGGCCAGACTGTTCAAAACAGCACCAAGGGGCGTAAGGAACGCATCGGACGTTTGCTCCGTATGCATGCTGACCGCCGTGAAGATATTACCGAGATTCGTGCGGGCGATATTGGAGCAGTTTTGGGTTTCAAGGAAAGCTTTACTGGCGATACCCTGTGCGATACCAAATCGCTCGTACTCGAAAGCATTTCGTTCCCCGAACCGGTTATTTCCATTGCAATCGAACCGAAGAGTTCCAGCGATCAAGAGAAGATGGGGGAGGCCCTTCGTAAATTAGCTGAAGAAGACCCCACATTCCGTGTTAATTCAGATGAAAGCACCGGCCAGACCGTTATCCGCGGCATGGGCGAGCTTCATCTCGATATCATTGTAGACCGTCTCTTGCGCGAATTCAAAGTGCAAGCCAACGTTGGCGCCCCGCGCGTTGCCTACCGCGAATCCATTACAAAACCTGTCAAGGAAGTTAATTACAAGTACGCCAAGCAGTCCGGCGGTAAGGGTCAATACGGCCATGTCGTATTCTCCCTTGAGCCCGGTGAACGTGGCAGCGGAATTGTTTTTGAAAATAAAATTGTCGGTGGTTCCATTCCAAAGGAATACATTCCTGCGGTTGAGAAGGGCTTCAAGGAGGCTGCCGAAAGCGGCGTCCTGGCCGGATACCCTGTGGTGGACTTAAAGTTCACCCTCTTTGATGGTTCCTACCACGAAGTAGACTCAAGCGAAATGGCCTTCAAACTGGCAGCCTCCATTGGTTTTAAGGAAGGCGTCCATAAAGGCAATCCTATCCTGCTTGAGCCGATGATGAAAGTGGAAGTTGTTGTCCCTGAGGAATACCTCGGCGATGTGATGGGCCAGCTCAATGGTCGCCGCGGCCTGATCCAGGGCATGGATGTTCGCCCCGGTAACGCCCAGTCCATTCGTGCCATGGTTCCCTTGGCCGAAATGTTTGGGTATGCCACCCAGCTCCGTTCCGCAACACAGGGACGCGGTGTGTTCAGCATGGAATTTGACCACTACGCGCCAGTTGCCAAGTCGGTGGCTGATGAATTACTAAAAGCGTAATTGTTTTCTACTCAAGGAGTTTCATTATGGCGAAGGAAAAATTTGACCGAAGCAAACCGCATCTGAACGTGGGGACGATGGGACACATCGACCACGGGAAGACGACGCTGACCGCAGCGATCACAAAGGTATCGGGGTTGATGGGCAAGGCGG
>Ga0268298_10000070_pt1 | contig 123797 bp, 109 predicted proteins | sample WWTPWeurt_MetaG_FD_194462 | JGI IMG/M metagenome (GOLD analysis project Ga0268298, IMG submission 194462) | Activated sludge microbial communities from WWTP in Nijmegen, Gelderland, Netherland - WWTP Weurt | ecosystem: Engineered > WWTP > Aerobic digester > Activated sludge | place...
CAAGCGGCGCGGTCGGCAGCGCTTGCGGTACAAGTTCGAAATATTCGTCCGGCATCTTGTGCGTGGCATAGTGCGACAGGCGAAAATCGCGGATGATCTTATCTGACGGATCGCACACGGCACCAGCTTCGAAGGCTTTGATGGCTTTGTCATCTTGGCCGAGCTGCTTGTAATAGAAGCCGGTATAGAGATAGGTGTCGGGACGGTCGGGACGAGCCGCAATCGCGCGCTCCATCCATTCTATCACCCGCGGCAGAGAATCCGGGCCTCCGGCGCTGACGGCCACGCCTTTCAAGCGCAGCCCCCAATAGTCCTGTGGATTCTGCGCGAGAATCAGGTTGGCAATACTGTCCGATATCGCGGCGTCGTTGGCGGCGCGGGCGTACAGATATTTCGCGGCGGCGTTGTTCAGATTGTTCGCACGCTGAAGAAAATGCGCCACTGGGTCATCGAGGAACGGAACCAAAGCATCCTGTGCGATGCGACCGATGCTCACGTCGTCGGGATGATTGTCCAGCGCGAGCTTGGCAACAATCTCCGCGTGGTTAGGCATGGCTGGAGACGCAGCTGCCAAATCAGCACGCAGTTTGGCCTCGGCCTCGGGCACAGTGTAGGGCTGCGGCGAATACTGCGCGTAGGCCAGCGTGACCAGTAAACACAGTGCGGACAGGAGTTTCATGGGGCACCTCGGATTGGGTTACGGGACCTCACCGAAGAATTAGACATGGGAAGACGCGAAATGTTACCAACGCGGGGCGTCTCAAATAGGAAATTAGAAATGAGAAATTAGAAAGCCGAGGTGTTTGCCTCGGCTTTCTTGTTGCGCTTGACTGCTTGACCCCCCCTAACCCCCCCGGAGGACCCGGGGGGGAGATCAGTGAATCACTCGTATCTGCCCAGCCACCAGACCATTTTGGCGTCTTGCTCGATGACTTTGTTGAGTTCGTCAATCGTCATTTTGCGCAGGCTGGGGTTGGGCGATTGGCGTTTGGCGGTTTCGTAGTTCTTGCCGTTGATGAAACTCTCGATCGGGGTCACGCCTTTGTATTGGCCAATCGGGCATTGGAATATGTAGCCGTCGGCGAACTCGGCTAAGGTGAAACCGGGATAGCCCTGCGAATAGACGGATGTTTCGCCGGGAAGTTGACCGAACGGCGTGTCCTTCAAATCAAAACCAACGGGATAGTACGATGGACCGAGCTTGGCGAACAGCGCGTCAATTTGTCCGTTTGCAGGATAAACATAGATACCGCCGTAACCTTCGCGCGGCGGCCAGATGGCATGTAAATAGATCGTCATCACGCGGTCGCCGAGCGTATTCTTGAGAAAATTACCCATACGCGTTGTTTCGAAACGCACGAACTGGCCGTCCACCACGATCGGCTGCTTGTATCCGGAAAAGCCGTGGTGAATGCCACAATAGACGAGGACTTTTTCACCGCGCAGCGTGGCATCAATGACGACTTGAGCCCAGAGATGCTCGCCGCCGCCGCGCCAAACCTTGCGCTTGATGTTGGGATTGTCGCGATCCTCCTCCGTCTGTACGACACTCCAGTCCGGCGAGTCGTTGACACCGATGATGCGAAATCGCGGCGCGCTATCCGGCAGCGTCTGATTGAACTGCCACGCCGTCTTGAAAATATCTACGTACTCCTGAAATCCCCAATAGGTAAACTGATTGAACGTGATTTCCCTCGCCAACGTTTCATTATAAGTAGCGCCGCTTAACAAACTGTCAATCAGCGGCTGATCTTCGCGGCGCGCAAACTCCGTGGCCAGTGTGCGAATGCCGTTCATGTAGCACTTGGGTATCAGTTCGTGAATCAGCGCAACATTCTGCTGAATACGGTGGAACTCGCCAAGAATGACGACGTCGTGATCCGCGAATTTGCTCAACACATAATCCGCCGGCGCGAGCTTGTTGTAATCGAGGTAATTCTGCAGCGCAGGCGCGAGCTTCTCATCCAATGGCGGCGGAGCGTGGCGGTTCGTGGCGCAGGAGAGGAGGAGGAAGGATATTAGGAGGATGTAGTGCATGAATACGAATTCTGCAAGATTCTCTGAAGAAGTTATGGCTGCTTGGCCAGCCACCTCGAGGTTGCCGCCACTGTGTCAATCATAGTCTCAAGGCCAGTCAGAATATTTTGTCCATCACTGGAATTTGAAACGGATTTCACTATGCCGCCAATTCTCAGTGTTATGATACGCTCGGGGTTGTCAATATTACCTGAGTATATCGCCCGGAGGGTGTCAAAGCGAACCGTATAGACGGCGTATGCGATAAGTGTTTGGGCTTCAGAAGCGTGAATTCGAGCTTCGTGCTTTTCAGCATTCTTCATGCCATTGCTACCTTGGAATTCAATATCGCCGTTGCCATGAACCGTAACTATGTATGTGGGGCAAAATCCAAAGCACGGCCCACGTTCCAAAGAGATGCTCGCGTCCTGAAACAACAGTGAATCCGGCGGGCGGTCTTGTGCCCTAAGTACACCCTCATTTTGCAACAGCAAGAACACTACGAACAGAAGAATGTGCATGGCATCACCTCATCAACAACAACTTCGCCACGGCATTCTCGCTGCCCGCTGCGAGCTTCGCGAAATAAACCCCACTCGGTTGGTTCAGATCGAGTGAATGCGTGTGCGCGCCAGAGGCTTTGTGGCCGAGCGGTGTGTGCAAGACTTCCTGACCGAGCGTGTTGAAGACCGTCAGCGAAACGTCCGCGGGGGTGGCGAGCGAATAGCTTAGAGTTGTGGTGCCGTTGAAGGGGTTGGGGTAGGCGGAAAGGATAAAGGATGAAGGATAAAGGATAAGCGGATCGTCTGCGTCATCCGGTTCAAACAGTGAGTCAATGACGGCGACGAAAGCGTCTTGATCGCCAAGTCTTGTATCGGTCCAGACGCAGACGGCTTTGTTGGCGGACGCGTGCCAGCCGATGTACTCGCCGATTAGGCCTGCATCGAGTGTGCCGGCACCGGGATTGCAGGAGACTTCGGTGATGCGTTCATTGGCGCGCCACGTTTGCCCGCCGTCTTCGCTGACGGTGAAATAGACATCCATCAACAGATTGTTGGGGTCGTTGCGGCGGTCGTACCACGCGCACCAGACGCGGCCCTCTTCATCCACGGAAATCCACGGATGAAACTGATCCACGGCGTAGCTTTCGTTTTCGTCGTCAATCAAGATCGGCGCGCGCCACGTCGTGCCGCTGTCGTCACTCGACGTATAGAAAACTTCCGTGTTGGAAAAATCCTGCGTGGCGTTGGTGAACAGTCCGTGAATGCGGCCGCGATACGGGCCGTCGCCGACATCCACGGCCATCACCATATAGGCGAACACCAACAAGCTCGGGTCAATATCCGCGTTGGCAAACCGCGTGGGGAAGATGCGCACTTCCGGTGACCACGTGACGCCGCCGTCAAAGGAACGCGAGAACATCACGCCCTGCTCTGCATAGCTTGCCCATGTCAGAAAAACTTCACCGGTCGGCCCGGTCGCGACATTGGCCCACTGCACCGAGCGCGAGTCGGATACTATGACGGGAGCCGCATAGACTTCATCCGGGCGCTTATAGACGAGATTGATGTGTGTCGAATCGTAATTGCCGCTCTCGGGATCTTTATAGAATCGCGCCCATGCGAGGTAGTGCGTGCCCTGATAGGGTGAGTCGGGTGAATTGTCAATCGCGAACATCTGCTTGTCTTCAAAGGACGATTCATCCACCGTGAGTACGCCCCACACCGAATCCTGCCACGTCACGCCGCCGTCATAGGAGGATACAGAGAGCAATCCGTTATCGCCCGCGCCGCCCGCTGCAAAAGAAATCACATTGGCGGTGAAGACGCCGTTGTGATCCACGGCGAGCGTAGGATCGCTTTGCCAATCGAAATACATTTGCGGAAACAGCGCGTCGTGCCACGTGTCGCCGCCGTCAAGCGTATAGCCCACGCCGCAGCGCCGATAGCCTTCGCGGAAGTCGCGCCATACGGCCACCATGTTATCGGGATCGGTGGGATTGATGAGCGCCTGCTCTTCGTTTTGAATCTCGCCCGAGTTGTCGCTGTTGAGCCGGGAATTCAGATATTCGTCAAAGCGCGGCGTGAAGGCGCGGTGCTCAAGCGGCACATGCTGCCAAACCGAGTGCGGCTTCTGGAATTCCTCAAGCGGCGTAACGCGCGCAAAGGCGAGGGAGGTGAGGAGGAGGAGAGTGATGAAGCGGAACATGATGAAGTCCTCGTAAGATGTTATCTGCAATATACCTCTCCCTTTCGCGAGAGGCAACGGCACTTTTGTTGCAGAAGCGAGTTATTCTGCTATCTTAAGCAGATGTTCGTGCCCACTCGAACATTGGTAATATTTGTTTTTCTTGAATATAACAGCGCGAAGATTCACCATTAACGTGCCCCGAGCACTTACCCTACCACTCTATGAGGCGAGAATCCGCCATTTTCGTCGAGGAAAGGCGAAGCGACCGGAAATTATCATTGCTCGGCGTGGCATAAGCTTGCGTTCGCTTGTGCGGCAGGCGCATATTCAAGGCCTCATCGAAACATGGAATATTCTTCGCGATGAACAAGCCGTGAAGCAGATTCGACAAGGAATCGCTGACATCGAGGCGGGGCGTGTGGTCGCGTGGGAAAATGCTCGCATGAAGCCCAATTTCAAATGACGATTCAGTCCCCCCATACCCCCCCCGTGAACGGGGGGGAACCAGCATACAACCCCCTGCCGAAAGGCGCTTTCCGGATGACGTACGAGCAGCAGTTGGCGCTCGTGCCGTGGCCGTTCAAGGGCTACTGGAAGACGCTGGCGGCGCGGAACCGCTACTACAACCACGAATTCATGCAGGCGTTCGGCGACGGACTCGAACACGAGCCGGTGCTGGAAGCGGGCTGCGGCGAAAGCAGTGACTTGACGCGCCGCGAAGTCAAGATGCACCACCTCGTGGGCATTGATCCGCTGCCGGATGATATTCTGAAAAACGAAGGCCTGAAGTTCAAAGCCATTGGTGTGCTCGAAGACCTGCCGTTTCGCGACGAGTATTTTGCAGCCTACTACAGCGATTCGGTGTACGAGCACATTGACGATCCGGCCAAGTGCGCAAGCGAAGCGTTTCGCGTGCTGAAGCCGGGCGGCAAGATTCTGATAAACACCAACTCGGTGTTCAATCCGTTCATGTTCCCGAACAAATTTCTCTCGATCAAATGGCGCGAGCGGCTGAAGCGCTCGGCCAAGATTCAGAGTGAGGGAACGTTTCGCGCGCCGTACAAAATCAACACTGCGCGACGGTTAAAAAAATACCTGCGCGAGGCAGGTTTTGTGGATATTCAGATTTATCGTTGGGGCGTGCCCTCGATGTACCGGCCCAAGTGGGTGCTGTTTCTCTTGCTGTGCATGGAACTGTTGGGTGAGACGCCGCTGTTTTGCGGACTCAAGCATCGGTTGATGGCGACGGCGCGGAAACCGAATTGATGATTGGCGGTAGCGGGGAAAACCTAGGTCTTGCCTCCGGCAAGACATCTGCCTAGAATTTCCAGAGCGGCTTCGGCAGCTTGCTGTTGATGAAGTCGCGCTCTTCTTTGGTGAAGCCGCGATTCACAAGCGAGAACAGCAAGAACAGTACGCTAAAGATGAACACGCTGGCGATGACGCCTAAGAGCGAGTTCAAATAAGGCTTGATCAGGAAAACCACCGCGCCCGCTGCAACGGCGTTGAGCCAGATGCGGATGTTGCCCCAAACATCCATGCGCGCGTTGGCGATGCGCTTGACGTTGTAATAGACGATATTATTCTGTAACACCATCGCCAGTCCCGTGATCCACGGCATGACGTTGTAGCCGTATTTCGGAAGCAGAATCAGACCCGCGATAATCTTTAGGATTCCGGCGACTTTGGCATAGATGAGAATGTCCACACGCTCGTGGTTTTGCATCATCAGTCCCAGCGGCTGACGCAGCGACACGGCCGGCAGAAACAGCGCCATCACCGCGACGAGCATCCACGCGTCCGCATAGCGCGGATCGAAGACGTAGATGATAACTTCCTTGGCCATCACCGCCATCCACACCGCGACCGCGACCGTGGGAAAGAGCGTGGCCTTGATGAGAATGCGGAAGCCGAACTCAGCCTTTTCTTTGTTCGCGCCGTATTCGCTGAAGAACAGCGGCTGCACGACCGGGCCGAGCATCTTCATCGGCAGCACTTTTTGTGCAAGATCGTTGATGCGGTTGGCGAGACCATAAAAACCCGTCGCCACGCCGCCGAGCACGCCGCTGACCAGAAAGAAATCGGTCGCGACCGAGAGAATCGAGACGCCGATTTCGTTGAGATAGCTCAGCCCCGCGAACTTCTTCATGCGCGGCCAGTCGAGCGCGGAGTCTGCCGATTCCGACGGAACAGTGACCGTGCGGCGATACGCAATCGCGTAGAAGATCAGACAGCCGAAGAGTGCGATGCCTTCGGCGACAACGACCGCCATGAAATCGCGGTAATACAGATAGACGCCACCGAGCAAGAACAGGCGGACGCTGTTATAGCCGAGCGTCACCCAGAAGATCGTCTGCTGCCGAAAGATTCCGCTGAAGACGAGGTGATAGACCTCGGTCAAGAGATATAAGATCGCGGCGAGACTGAAGACGCGCAGAATGTCCGCATTGTCGGGGAAGTTGATCCAGCGCGCGATCATTGGCGCGAGAAAGAACACAAGCAGTGCCGTGGCCAGCGCGACAACAACTTGCACGCGCAGGACTTTTGAAAAGATCTCGTGCACGCCGCGCCAGTCGTGCAGATTGAAGCGTTCGGGCAGGTAGCGGGTCAACAGATTCGGCGTCCCAAGCTGGAAGACCATTGAAAGGTTGACCATCACGCCGATGAAGAGCAGCGAATAGAGACCGTACTGCTCAACGGTCAGGACATCGAGTAAGAGTTTGATGACCAGATAGGAAAACACGGCCGCGAACCCTTTGCCGAGGAGCGAGAAGAAAGCGTTGCGGAGTGTGCGGCGGCGCGGCGGTTTTGCGGCGCGGGCGGTGTCTTCGGTCAATGCAGTAGGACTTGGTTTGTGTTGTAATCCAGATTTGCGAAAGGTTCGCTAGCGTCGTGTTCCGCTATGATCTGCATACGCATTCGCGCGCGTCACATGACTGCAAGACGAGCTACGCGGACTTGATTGCCATGACGCGGCGGCGCGGTCTCGCGGGTATTGCGTTGACGGATCATGACACGATGGACGGCTACGTCGCGCTACGCGACATGTGGCCAGCGGATATGCACTTGATACCGGGCTGCGAACGCACGCTCTTCGACGGTGTGCATATCATCGGCCTGTTCTTGCGCGAAACGTTGCGCAGTGAAACTGCGTGCGATGTCATCGAGGAAATCCACGCGCAGGGCGGCATCGTCTATCTGCCGCATCCGTTCCGCGAGTATTCCGGTTTGCTGGGCGCGGCAGCAAAGCACTCACCCGCAGATCAGCAATGGGCCGCGGAGCACTGCGATATCATCGAAGTTTACAATCGCAAGTGTACGGCTGACGAGAATCAGCGTGCGCGCGAGTTTTGCGATCAGCTTGGCAAGAATTTCGCCGGTGGTAGCGATGCACACCGCGCTCTGGAAATCGGTTACGGTGTGACGGAGTTCGCCGAGCGCTTGTCACCAACTGCGTTCACATCATTGGCAGCCTTCGGCTTGGCCGAAGAACAGGCGGCGGCGCAAACGGCGCACCGCGACAAACACCGCAAGACCGGACCGCGCGACTTGGCGCGAACACTGCTTAGAAACTCAGGACTGCTGAAACCGGCGCGCGCACTGCGCAACCGCTGGCTCGAGAAACAACAACCTACATTAATTCAATACCGATGAATTCAAACGCTTTCGTGGTCAACCGGCTGGATACGATTCAGCCATATAAACCGAGCAATCAGGTCGCGTGGTTTCTGCCGCCGGAATCCAAACCGTTAAAACTCGATTGGAACGAGTCGCCGCTGCCGCCGTCGCCCAAAGTGCGCGAGGCCGTGCGCAAGTTTCTCGATCATCCCAACGCGCTGAACTGGTATCCCGATGCGAATTCACATGATTTGCGCAAGAAAATAGGCGAGCATTGGAAAGTGCCGGTCGAGTGCGTGCAAACCTATTGCGGCTCGGACTCGGCGCTGCATGCCGCCGCGCGCGTCTTTACGCGCACGGATGAAACGGTACTGATGGTTTCGCCGACTTACGACAATTTCCGCATCTATGCGCTTGAAGCACAGTGCAAAGTCGTGCTTGACGGCCCCAAAGATATTTACAATCTCGCCGGAGCTGAACTCACCGCGCTGATCGAAAAGCACAAGCCGCGCCTGGTCTATCTGTCGAATCCGAACAATCCCACCGGGTGGCTCGTGCCCGAGCGCGACGTCGTCGAAACCGCCAAGCGCTTTCCTGAGACAATGTTCATCGTGGACGAAGCCTACGCCGAGTTTTCCAACGTCACGGTGATTCCCGATGCGGTTCAGATGAGCAACTTGGTCACCTTCCGCACGTTCTCGAAGGCCTACGGGCTGGCGGGCCTGCGCATCGGCTATGTCATCGCCTCACCCGGCAATATCGCCATTCTGGAGTTGATTCGCAATGGCAAGAACGTCTCGATGATTGGCCAGGTGGCGGCTATCGCGGCGCTGGACGATCAGGCCTACTTGCGCGAGATTCTGGAGCGGGTCAAGGCCGGTGAGCAGATTCTGGAAGACGGCCTCACCAAGCTCGGTTTCACCTACCGCGCCTCGCCTGCCAATTTCGTGCTGGTGAAATTCCCCGATGCCAAAAAGGTACAGGATGGCTTGGTTGAGCAGGGCGCCTTTGTGCGCTCGATGAGCCATCTGCCCGGGATGGAAGGTTACCTGCGCATCACGCTGGGCGACCGCGAACAGATGACGCGCTTCATGGGAGCGCTCGAGAAGATTCTGAAGTAATTAGAATGTGGATTGCTTTCACGTTGGCGCGGGCTGAGCGCCCGGCGCCTGCCGGGTCGCGCGTTGTGCGCGGCGCCGGCTGGAGTCTAAGGCTTCAACAGGACAGTTCCCTCGGTCCGTTCTATCCGCACGTCTTGGAAGCGGATGAGCCGGACCGTTTTCGTTTCTTCGCGGGACGCGTCGTCGGGCACGCGGGAAACTCATCACCCGATGTGCCTCCGTTCAGCGAAAAGCAAGAGCCGGACGGCAGTTGGATTGCGCTCGACTTCGACAAGCGCTCGGACACCTTGCGCATCGCCTCCGACGTGTGGAATGCGCAGCGCTGGTTCTACGCCAATACGGATGATGGCTGGATTTTCTCAAATTCGCTGCGCTGGTTGCATCAGTGCTGCGCGACGAAACCCGAACTCGAACTGCGCGCCGTGCCGTATCTCCTGCGGATGGGCTATCTGCCCGAGCCGTTTACGCCGCTCGCGAATGTGTTCAGTCTGGCAACCGGGCAGCAATTGGAGATCGCGAACGGCACAGAATCGCTTAAGACCCGCACACGCCTGCCGATTGATCGGCGCACCGAAATCTCCGGCGATGTGAACTCCCAAGTCGCGGACGTGCTGCGCGCCGAAGTGAAACGTCAAATCGGCGACGCGCAAGAAATTTGGATTCCGCTTTCCGGCGGAATAGACTCGCGCTTCCTGTTGGCGTGCGCGTTAACTGCGTTGCCGTCCCACGCAATTCACACCATTACATTCGGCAGCAGCCATTCGCTCGATGTGCGCATCGGCACAGGGCTGGCGAAGCAGTGCGGCGTGCGCAATATCGCATTGCCGTTTGACGAGCGCTCGATTAGTGCGATTATTGAAGACAATTTCTCCGTCGCCGAAGGTCTCTATTGGAGCGTGCCGGACTATCCCGTGCAGGCTTTCAATGACGCGCTGCCCCCCAATGCACTCGCCTTGAGCGGCTTCGTCGGTGATCCCGTGTTCGGCTCAAAAGAGGGAAAGCTTAGTATTCTCGAAGCCGCTGCCGGACGCGAAAACGAGTTGGCCAAGACGTTCTGGAAAGGCGCGACATACGTAAACGAAGAGCGCGTGAACGCGCTGTGCGAAACGTCCGCGCACGATCCGCTGAACGTCAAAGACATCTATCGCGGCATTCCGGGCCGCACGATGATGGAGCGCTACGACCATTGGTATTTCGGACAGCACAGTGTCAACCGCACGCTGTTTGCCGTCACACCGGCGCGGGCGAAAGCGTTCTATCTGATGCCGTTCATCGCGAAGCCTGTGCTTGATTTGGCTTTTGCAATTCCGACAGAATTACGTGAAGGACAAAAAGCCTACTTCGGCGCTCTGCAATCCGGTTTCCCCGAATTCTATCTGTACCCGACAACACGCAACCACGGATTTCCACTCTCGGTGCGGCGCTCGCCTGCGTTGGCGTTGACGCGCGCCCGCCGGGGTATTCTGCGCGCACTCGATGAAAAACTTGGTAACCGCTTCGGCTGGCATCTGTTTCACTCTCCGCGCGCGAACTACGCGCATCCACGCGAACTCCTGCGCAAAAAGCACCGCGACGACGTGCAAGCCGCGCTTGACTCCGTCAGCAAGCTCGACGTGCTGAAATCCGGCGAGCTCGCGCGCATCAAAAACCTCGCGGCGCGCGGTCATGGAGATCCGCAAATGCTGCGCGGACTCTTGACACTGTCCCAATGGCTGAAGCACTACGCATAGGGGATCGCGTGCCGAGAATCCTATTTGTCACGCAATACCATTACCTGCGCTACACCGGCGGTGCGGAGCTGCAATGCTGGATGTTGGCCAAAGAATTTGCGCGGCGCGGTTGGGACGTGCACTATGTCAGCGAGAACAACCGGCCCGATGCGCCATCCGATCTCGATGGCGTGCGCTTGCATTATTTGCCCGAACTGCCGCATTGGCGGGACGGAAACGCGAAGCAACTCGCCGAAGTGTTCGCGAAGGTGAAACCGGATGTGGTGTACAACCGCGTCTTCAATCTTTATACGCACCACGCAGTCACGCTCGCGCCGCCCAATGCGACGACGGTGTGGGCGTCAGCCTTCGTGCTCGATGGCAGCATCACCGGCACGCTGTCCGAATTGTGGGCGACGAAATCCCTGAAGCAGTTCGCCGTGCTCGTGCACCGCACACTGTACATTCGCCGCAAAGCCCGCAGCGCCGCGCTAAAGGCTGACATTCAGCTTGCGCAATCGAATGAACAGATCGAAATTCTGAAATCGCGCGGTTTCTCGCCGGTGCTCCTGCGCAACAGCTTTGAGTTTCCTGTGGGCATGCAGGTGCAGCGACACGAGGACAAGCCGCTTGTACTGTGGGTGGGTTCGGTCAAACAGCGCAAGCGGCCCGAGCACTTCTTCGAGCTGGCCCGCCGCTGTCAAGACCTCGACTGCGAATTTGTCATGGCCGGTGAACTGCAGGACGAACAAAGCAAAGCGCCGCTCGAGGCGGCGCAACGTGATCTGAAGAATTTTCGGTATGCCGGATTTATTCCGTCCGACATTGTGGGCAAACTCTATGAGCGCGCACACGTGTTTGTTTCCACCAGCCAATCCGAAGGTTTTCCCAACACCTTCATTCAAGCGTGGCAGCGCGGTGTGCCCGTGTTGTCACTCGACATTGATCCGGACGGCCTGTTGACGCGCGAGCGCATGGGAGTCCTCGCGCACGACATGAACGAGATGGAAGTGCAGTTGCGCAGGCTGCTCTCCGATGCGAACCTCCGCAAGATCATGGGCCGCGCTGCGCACGACGTCGCCAAGCGCGAGTTTGACCTCACCAGCAACGTGAATCGCCTGGAGGAGATACTGCGGAAAAGGATGAAGGCTTGAAGAAATCGCCGAAAACACTGCGGGCGCCATTCGGCGCCCGTTTTTTATTTCTGAAGCTGATGAATCCGTTGCTGTGCTTTGCGGATTTCGATGACCGGACAACTGTCGCATACATCCACATGCCCCGTCGCCCAGTCGCGCGAAATCTTGCGCGCGTTGCGCAGCTTGCGCCAGAGCAGATAGGCTACCGCAGCGCCAACCGCAAGAACCACAAGAATCAGATTTGCCGTCGAGGACATTGCTAACTCAGGCCGATGAGTTTTCCGCCTTGATAAACCGCAAACGCGCCGACCCACGCCAGCACGGTCATGTACGCCACCATAAACGCCGGCCACGTCCACGAATTGGTCTCACGGCGCACAATGGCCACCGTGGACATGCACTGACAGGCCAACACAAAAAACACCATCAACGCCACACCGACCAGCGGTGTGTAAAGCGGCGCTCCAGATTCGTTGGTCGCGGCCTGCAGCGTCTGACGAAGCGTCGCGGGATCTTCATCGTCCGCTTGCACACCATGCACCACCGCCAGTGAGCTGACAAACACCTCGCGCGCGGCAAAGCTGGCGATAATCCCGATACCCATGCGCCAGTCAAATCCCAGCGGCGCAATGATCGGTTCAATCAGCTTGCCCATCTGTCCGCCAATGGAATTCTCCGTGTGCAAGGCAATCTGCCGCCCGTCAATTTCGGCCAAGGCGCGGACTTGCGCATCGCTGTCGAGCGCGGTGTTGCTGACGACCGCCTGCCGCTGCGCATCAAACTGCACAGTGTCCGTCGGAACCAGTTCGATATTCATTAGCGCCCACAATACCACCGTCACCGCCAGAATCACCGTGCCTGCGCGAATCAAAAACAGCTTGGCGCGGTCCACCAGATTCATCACGACCGATTGCAGCGAGGGCAGTTTGTAAGTCGGCAATTCAAGATAGAGCGGCGGTGGCGGACTCTTGAGGATCGTCTTCTTGAACAGCGCGGCGATACTGATACCCGCGAACACCGAGAGCAAATACATACTCATCAGTACCAACCCGCCAATCGTGAATACGCCCCAGACCCGCTCGTTGGCCGCGAACACCGTGCCGATAATCAAAGTATAGACCGGAAGCCGTGCGCTGCACGACATCAATGGCGCAACGAGAATCGTCACCAGACGGTCTTTGCGGCTCGCAATCGTGCGCGTGGCCATAATCCCGGGAACCGCACAGGCGAAACTCGAGAGCAACGGCACAAACGCGCGGCCATCAAGCCCAACTTTCGCCATAATTCTGTCCATCAAAAAGGCCGCGCGCGCCATATAGCCGGTGTCTTCCATGATGCCGATGAACAAGAACAGGAGAAGAATCTGCGGCAGAAAGACGATGACATTGCCCGCTCCGGCAATCGCGCCATCAATCACCAAATCGCGGAAGAGACCTGTCGGCAACAGCGCCGAAACGCTCGTAGAAATCCAACCGATTAGATTCTCAGCCCAGCCCATTGCCGGTTCAGCCCATGAGAAAATGGACTGAAAGACAAACGCCATTACGCCCAAAAATATCACCGGCCCAATCAGCCGATGCAGCAGCACGCGGTCGAGCGCTTCGGTGACACGGTGCGGCAAGTCCTGCTCGACCGCCGCCGACAAGACCATCAGGTTGCGCAAGTACTGATAGCGCGCGCTGGTTTCAATTGCCCGAATCTGCGTCGTGCTCAAACGGTGCTTGTCGAGCACGCGTTTGGCCAACGCCGTCTGTGTCGGCGATACCCGAATCGCTTCATCACCATCCAGCGTCGAAATCAACAGCCACAACGCTTCGGCGCGGGAATTCTCCTCGCTCGATAGTCCGCTCTGCGCCAAACCCTCCGCCAATTCCTTTACCGTGCCCTCAAGCGGCTCGGGCAACGCATCAATAAAGCGCGGCATCTGCGCCGCAGGGCCGTCAGTCTTGCGTTCGACCGCAATCTGTGCCAGCAGTTCATCTATCCCTTCACCCGAACGCGCAACAATCGGTATCACCGGACAGCCGATGGCCGCCGAAAGTTTCTGAGCATCAATATGAAACCCGCGCTCACGCGCGATGTCCATCATGTTCAGCGCCACCACGAGCCGCACGCCCATGTCGCGCAACTGTGTCGCAAAATAAAGATTCCGCCGAACATTCGAGGCGTCGAGCACGACCACCACCAAATCAGGCCGCTTCAGCCCGGCGCTCTCTCCGATTAATACATCGTGTGAAATCTGCTCTTCAGGCGACCGCGCGGCAAAACTGTAAGTGCCGGGCAAATCCACCAGGTCAACCGTCTCGCCGCTCGGCAATTGCAGCAGGCCGACCTTGCGCTCGACCGTCACACCCGGATAATTCCCGACCTTGTGCCGCGCTCCCGTGAGGCGGTTGAACAGCGTTGTCTTGCCGGAATTGGGATTCCCCGCAATAGCAACAAGCCGACGTGTTGGCGTCGGCTGCTGTAAAGGCTCACGGGAAATCTGCGTCATTTAGTGCTTGGAGGGATCAGGCAGAGGGTTCACCAAAAGGTGGCGCGCGTCCTCTCGACGGACGGCCAAGGTACAGCCGGGCAGGCGGACACTGAACGGGCTGTTCAGCGGCGCGGTGCGCTCAATCGTTACGGATTCTCCGGGAATCAGGCCCATTTCCATCAGCCGGAGGATATTCTCAGAGGGATCCTGAATCTCAACAATCTGGCAGCGGCTTCCAACAGGCAGGCTGTCCAACGGGCACAAGTCTTCGACGTTGCCGGCAAAGTTGCACCTAAGACATTGATAGCACTTATCTTCCATATTGTTTGTTAGAGCTCTCTAACTTTATTCCGTAGCTGTACGAGCAATCTTAACTTTTCATGTGCAAATATGCACAATTTGTAGCCGGAAGTCAAGAATCCGTAGTATTGAAACACTTGGCCTGTCTTTGCTTATCCCCACAAATTTGGCGATATTTCAAGATTAACGTTGACCCCATCTTCAGGAATCGTGCGCATTCTGTTCAGCAACGCCTCTCTAATGTGGGGAGGCAACGAAAAATGGACCCTGAACGCCGCCGAGACACTGGCCGCGCGCGGGCATGACGTGTGGGTCGCCGTGCGCGAAGAAAAACTCTGGCGCGACCGGCGCAAAAGTGATCTCGTGCGATGGGTGGAGTTGCCGTTTCTGAATGACGCAGATGTGCGCACGATTTGGAAGCTGCATCAACTCCTCAAACGTGAGCGCATCGAGATACTCTTGCCCACACGCAGCCGCGACTACTGGTTGGCTGGATTCGCGCGCATGGGAACGCAAGCGAAATACGTCATGCGCATGGGCATCACGCGCACGCTGCCTAATACCATCAAAGAACGTTTGCGCTACGGCATTTGGCCGGACGGGATTATTGTCAACGCGCAAGCCGTCCGGGATTCTTTGGCTGCGCATCCATGGGTGAAAGCCGAACGTATTCGCGTCATCTATAATGGCGTGGATTCAACTATCGCCGAGCGGGGATTAAGGACGCAGTCCGGTTTCCCGCCGGAATCCGAAATCCTTGTCATCGCCGCAGGGCGAGTGGAAACCGAAAAGGGCTTTGATGTCCTGATAGACGCGATGGCGTTGGCCGTGCAAGAAGAGCCGAGGCTCATTTGCGAAATCTGGGGACAAGGCGATCAGATTGACAACCTGAACGCGCAAGTCGCTCGGCTTGATTTGACTGAGCATGTGCGCTTGCGTGGATTCACCCCAAGCATCAGCTCACAACTTGCCCGCGCCGATGTCGCCGTGTCATCATCCTACCGCGAAGGCATTTCCAATTTCATATTAGAGAGCTGGGCCGCCGGAGTTCCGCTCGTCGCCACCGCAATCGAAGGTTCAGCAGAAATCGTGCACGACCGGCAGCGCGGCCTACTCGTCCCGCCCGGTGATGCCGCCGCCATGAGCACCGCGATAATTGAAATGGCACGCAACAACTCTTTGCGTGAAACCTGCGTCAAAGGCGGCAAAGACGCCATCAACAGTACGCACAATTGGACGGCCATGGCAGAAGCGATGGAGGGGATGTTTAGAGAAATCAGAAATCAGAAATTAGAAATGAGAAATAGAAAGCGGATTGACGACGCATGGAAGACCTGAAGAAACGAACCAGAAGTTTTGCACTGCGAATCGTCCGACTATACATATCGCTACCGGAGAAAGGAGCAACCGGAGTTTTGCGAAAGCAATTATTACGTTCTGGAACATCCGTCGGCGCTCATTGCGCAGAAGCATCTCGTGCCAAGTCTCGTGCAGACTTCGTCAACAAGATCAATGGCGCATTACAGGAACTTGAGGAAACTCTCTATTGGATTGAACTGCTCGTCGAAAGTGAATCAGTGAAGGCATCACGCATGCCCGCGCTCAAGAAGGAGTGCAACGAACTTGCGGCAATATTCACAACTCTAATCAAGAAAACAAAAGCCGGCGGCCTGAAGTAGCATATTGCGGTTTTCTAATTTCTCATTTCTAATTTCACATTTTCCGCTTGATCACCTACCTCAACTTCATCAACCCATTCAAGCGCTATCCGAAGCACTTGATCCTCACCGGCCTGGCGACGCTGTGCTACGTGGTGTTCAACACGCTCTCGATCTGGCTGATCGCGCCCGTTCTGAATATCATCTTCCTGCCCAACAAGGCCAACGAGTCCGCGCAGACTGAAATGCTCACGGGCGGCATGCGTGGCATGTATGATTCGATGAAGCAATGGTCGTGGGACTTGATCGGTGGCGGCGATCCGCTCTCGGTATTGCCGCGCCTGTGCATGGCGCTGATTGCGGTGTTCCTGCTGAAGAATCTGTTTGCCTATTTGCAGTTACATTTCGTCTCGTATGTCGAGCAGCGGATGATTAAAGACTTGCGCGACCGTGTGTATGCGCACGTCATCCGCCAGCCCTACGAATTCTTCGACCGCAGCTCGACGGGCGAACTGATGAGCGCCGTCATGAACGACGTCAACACACTATCGGTAACGTTCCAGCGCGTGTTCACGCAGGCCGTGCGCGATCCGATTACGGTGGTGACACTCCTGATCATTTTATTCAGCATCTCATGGCAGTTGACACTCGCCGCGCTGATCATCGTGCCCATCTTCGGAATTCTCTATCGCAAAACCGGCGGCAGCCTCAAGCGCAAATCAGGCCGCATTCAAGAGGGCCTGGCCGAAATCACCGGAGCATTGCAAGAGACCATCAGCGGCGCGCGGCTCATTAAATCCTCCGCTACTGAGACAACAGAGACCGACCGCTTCGAAAGCCGCTCCGAACGACTATTCGGCAATTCACTTAGATTGGCGCGACTGGAACGCTTGGCGTCACCGCTATCAGAATTCATCGGCGTTCTTATCATTGCGCTGGTGCTGTTGGTCGGCGGTCAGCAGGTGCTTTCAGGTTCCTTACTCGATGCCGAAGACTTCATCCGCTTTATCGTCGTGTTGTTCTCGATTTTGGCTCCGGCGCGTGCTGTCGGTAATCTGAACAACTACCTGCAAATCGGCGCGGCGGCCGGTGCACGCATCAACAACCTGCTCGAACAGCCAATTGAAAATCCCGATGAGCAACTGGAAGGGCAGCGCGTCACCGGACTCACGAGCGGTATCGAATACGACAAAGTGTGTTTCCGCTACGCCACTTCGGACCATTGGATTCTGCAGGACATATCACTGAAAATTAATCGTGGCGAGCGCGTGGCTTTGGTCGGCCGATCCGGCAGCGGCAAGACGACGCTCGCGAACCTACTGCCGCGCTTCTATGAGCCACAGCAAGGGCAAGTATTGTGGGACGGCAAGAGCGTGACCACACTCGCCCGCGCACCGCTTCGCCGGCACATCAGTCTCGTCAGCCAGGATGTGTTCCTGTTCAATGAAAGCGTGCGTTACAATCTGACCTACGGCCTGAACGATGTAACCGACGAGCGCCTGGCCGCCGCCATGCGGCGCGCGCAGTGCACGGAGTTTGTCGCCAAACTTCCTCGTGGTCTTGACACCATAGTCGGTGAACGTGGTGCGCAACTCTCGGGTGGCCAAAAACAGCGCATCGCCATCGCGCGCGCGCTGCTGAAAGATGCGCCGCTGCTGATCTTTGATGAAGCGACCTCCGCCTTGGACAACGAGTCAGAGCGCTTGATTCAACAAGCGCTGGAAGAACTCTTCCGCGAGCGCACCGTGATCATTATCGCGCATAGATTAAGTTCGATTCGCTTTGCCGACCGTGTCGTCGTGATGGATGAAGGCCGCATCGCCGCGCAAGGAACGCACGCAAGCTTGATGGAGTCCAGCGACCTCTACCGCACGCTGACGCAGCTTTACGAGCGCGAGTCGCTGCCCGCGTGAACATTCTCCTCGTGAATTCTGCCGCGCCCGATCTGTGGGGCGGCGGCGAGAAGTGGTTCGTCGAAGCGGCGCAGTGGTTCAAAGAGCGCGGACACCAAGTCAATTTGCTGGCAACCGCCAACTCACGACTCATGAAACGCGCGCAAGAATGCGGAATTGAAACCGGCACGTTTCACCTCGGCGGTGACTTTGATCCGCGCGGCGTTTTGCGCGCTCGGCGAATACTAATGGACACTCGCGCCGACGTCGTGCTCACGAACTTCAACAAAGAAAGCTGGCACTACGGCGTCGCGGGCAAGCTGCTTCGCGTTCCCATCGTCGCGCGGCACGGCTTCACGTTGTGGTCGGATAAGTTTCATCACCGCTTCTTAGCGCAGCGCGTCGTTTCAGGCGTCATCGCCAATGCGGAAAATATTCTTGAACACTATCGCAGCATCGGCATTCAGCCGCGCCGCTCAACCGTTATTCATAACGGCGTACGCAATGCTCCGCTGCAGCCCGGTGTATTGCGTGAAGCGTTGGGAATTGGCGCGGACACGTTGCTGCTTGTCGCTGCCGGACGATTGGAAGAGCAAAAGCGGTTTGACAAGTTACTCAAGTTTGCGGCTGAACTGACCAAAATGCAATCGTTCATGCTCGCGATATTCGGCAAAGGACCGCACGAAGAATTGCTCAGACACGAAGCGCAACGCTTAGGCCTCGAGAGCAAAGTGCGCTGGCTGGGTTTCGATTCTGAGTTCGCGGCCAAAGTTTGTGATGCCGACTTGTTTCTGCTCACCTCCGACAGCGAAGGCACGCCCAATGTCGTTCTGGAAGCACTGGCCGCAGGTGTACCCGTGGTGGGATTTAACGTCGGCAACATGCGCGACATCTTGCACGGAGAGTTGCAAGAGCTTTTAGTTGACGCGAACGACGACAAGCTGTTTGAGCGCAAACTGATTTCGCTGACAAGCAACCGCGAGCGCCTGAAACAATTGCGTGAAGCCTCACGCATGCGCGTCGAGCACGAATTCAATTTTGACCATTCCATGCAGCGCTACGAAGAATTTCTGCAAACGGTAACATCCGGACGTGACTGACCGGCGCGAACAACTGAGCGGAGCGTTACTCTTCACGCTGCTCGTAACCGCAGGCTGGGCGCCGTATGTCGTGACGACCATGCGCATGGGCATGTACAATGCGCCAAGCGTGCTGTTTGGCGGAATCTGCGGTATCGCGACGGCAGGATTCATCTACGATGCAGCCGAGCGGCTGCTCGGTATCGGCCGTGGAGTGTACGCGATGGCTATCGCCGCGACGTTCATTCCGGCCGCAATTGTCATCAGCGAACCGCCGCTGCTTTCGTACGCCTCACTGCTCTTTGTCACCTCGGCCTGCGTCTGGTTCGCCAGTCGCGCCAAACCCGAATCCGCGCGCGAATCACTGCTGTTCATCGCACTCTTGTCCGGCATTTCATTTGCCGTGTTCGGTGGCTGGCCGCCAGCTGCCATGCCGCTGGCGTCGCTGTTTCTAATGCGCGCAACGGCGCAAATCGGCGCGCGTTCTATTCTGCTCGTTGTTGTTGCTGCAATCGTCGGCGCACTCACCGGAAGATTGTTGAATCTCCCGTCACCGCTGTTTCATCAACCGGATATTGCCGTTAACGCGCTTGAGGCCACATTGCTGATCGCGCCGTGGACAGCCTTCGCAATCTGGACTGCATTCAGCGGTGGGCTGTGGTATCGGTTGACACTGTGCGGCTTCCTGCTGCTGTTGATTGCACACATCGAAACCGGCGGCGAATGGCTCGCGCTGACTGCATTGGTGATGCCATTCATGGCCTTAGCCATCGCGGAAGCAGTCGGAAAATGGTTTGAGCACGAGAGCGAAAACCGTTGGCAACACGCGCGCTGGCTGTCATTCGCGCTTTTCGCGGCGTTGCTGCTTCCGGTTTTTGCGCGCATTGGCCGATGGGAGTTATTGTTCATTGACAAAGACTTGACCATCATTTGCGCCGCTGTCGGCGGAGCCTTGATCGGTATCTCCGTGCGCGACTACCGCCGTTGGATCTTCGGATTGCACGCAGCGGCCAGCTTGTTGATCGGCGTGCTATGGTGGCACTATTGGCCGCAAGAAGAATTGACCGGCGGCGAAGTGGCATCATCAGGCAATATCCTGCAACTCGTCCCTTGGTTCTTCATTGCGCTCGCCGTTGTACGCATCGTCACGCGCCTTTATTTGGGCCGCAGAATGCCGCGCGCGCTGCGCCAATCCGTTCCCAATCACAGTTTCGAGCAAGTAGTTTTCCGCCGCTTTGATAATGTTGGCCGCCGCGAATGGATTGGTACCGCAGTTGAAGTGCCGCTGAATCAAGACAAAATCTCCTTCGCAATTTTCGGCGACACGGCCGGTTCAGAGTATCCATTTTCGTCGCGGCAGTCGGGTTATAGCGCCTATCAAACTCTCGCGCAAATCCTAAACGTGCGCGCTCCGGATTTCGTCGTCTCAACCGGAGATCTCGCCGCGCGCGCTGCGCCGAATGCCTACCGCAGACTGCGGCAAATGCTGCGGCACATCAAACGCCCGCTCATCGCCACGCCCGGCAATCACGACCTTGTGGATCGCCGCACAGTGCATGCCCAATATTTTCGCGCACTCTTCGGGAGCGATCACGGCGATATCGAAGTCGGCCCCGCTCGCCTAATTCTGTTGAACAACGCGTGGGGCAGCTTGACCGACGATCAGCTCGCTTGGATTGAACGAACGCTGGCCAAACCGAGCGCGGCGCCGTTCACATTCGTATTTTGTCACAAGCCAATTTTCGATCCGCGTGAAGATACCTATTACGGCATGGAACACCGCCCGCATGCTGAACGCTTGCATGAACTGTTCCAACGCGCGAACGTCAACGCCGTCTTCTCCGGCCACATTCACAGCCTGTTGACCGTCGAGCGCGACGGTGTGCAGTATGTCATCTCGGGCGGCGGCGGCTCAAAACTGAAAACCGAGTCGGACAAGCATCACTACCTGTGGTGCGAAGTGACGCAAGACACCGCGCGCATCACCGCGCACGCCGTCGGCGACAGCAGTATGATGCTTGATCTTAAATTGGAACCAAAGCGATGAAATTGTCCCGGCCTGCGCCTGCGCTGAATCCGAAACGTATCTTGCTCGTGCAGCTGCGGCGCATCGGTGACTGTCTGCTGTGCACTCCCGCGATTCGCGCCGTGCATGAACACTTCCCCGCCGCGACCATTGATTTTCTGGCTGAATATCCCGCCGAAGAGACACTGCGCAATCACCCGTTCGTGCGCAAACTGTGGGTTGCGCCCCGTGACGGGCTGGCCGCGACGATCGAGCTGATGCGCCACTTGCGCCGCGAACGCTATGATCTCGCGATTGATTTCTTCGCCAACCCGCGCAGCGCACAATTCATCTTCCTGTCCGGTGCCAAAGTCCGCGCGGGACTGCGGCGGCGCGGACGCACGTGGGCCTACACACACCACTTTGAAGAAGAGCCGCAGGATCGCGACGCGTACGCCGTCGATCTGCGGCTCGAAATGTTGAACCTACTCGGTATCCCAGCACAATCGCGGGCGCTCGAAATCTTCTGCGACCAAGCGGATGAGTCAGCGCGCGCCCGTGTCAACCGCTTAATTGATTCGCAAACCGGTGTGCTGGTGGCCGTCGCAACCGGCAGCGCGAATCCTGCCAAACGCTATCCGGCGGACTTGACCGCGCAAACGATCGAATTATTGCGCGGGTCGCATCTTGAAGTGATTCTCACCAGCGGGCCGGGGGAAACCGAATTCGCGGAGCGCATCTTGAAATACTTGCCGCGCCCCGTGCCGCATCTCGCGGATGCGCGTGTGCCCGATCTGGCGGCGCTCTACCGTCATTGCGCGCTCTATGTTGGCCCGGATTCGTCGCCAAAACACGTTGCCGTTGCCTGCGGCATACCCACTGTCACTCTATTCGGCCCCGGCAATCCGCGCAACTGGAATGATCCGCAAAACTCGCACAACGTTGTGCTCGCCGCGCCGTGTGGCATACGGCCCAATTGCAATGAACTCGAGTGCGCAAAACTCGGACACATCGCGCAAATTACTCCGCGCGAAATCCTTGCGCACGCGCTGAAGCTGATACTGGAATGAAAACAGGCGGCATCGCTGCCGCCTGTATGTTTCGCTAATTGCCGCGAAACTTCTCGATGTCGCGCCGGTCTTTCTTCGTCGGCCTGCGGCTGCCTTCTTTCTTGTTGGACTCGCGCCAGAGCTTGTCTGACTCCTGAATCTGCCGGAATTTCATCACCGTCGCCTCGTCCGTAATCTCTTCATACATACGCGGTGCATCCTTCTTGGACAGATTGATGTCCTCAGCCTCGAGAATGCGGAACGTGCGGTAAAGCCCCTTCATGCGGATCTTGATCACCGCACCGGTGTCAATCGTGTCTTTGGGATCAGCGAATTTTTCGCCGACCATAATCTTGCCCTCTTTGCAGGCTTCGGTAGCTTGAGTGCGCGATTTATACAATCGCGCGCGATGCAGCCAGATGTCAACGCGCAATTTCATAACTGTCTAAGCCAACGGTCCGCCGCGGCAATGGCGCCGGAGATTTGTTCTTGATTTTGTGATTCGGCCAACAAATGCGCCAGTGCCGCGATGATGCTGCCGGGAATGACCTTGTAGCGGTCGTGTTCACCCGCTGCTATGCGCGCATACACCGTGGGAAACTCCGTCACGATGCCCGTGAGCCGCGCCTGCTCGCCCTCGGTGACTTCCAGCGCCGCCAGATCAAGCTGCAATTCCGAAATGAACACCGCAGCATCGCCGTCCTGACGACAAAGCAGCGTGGCCAACGCGGTGAGCGCCCAACCATTCAGCCGATTGTCCACGCGAGCGTCGTGATGTGCGCACAATCGCTGAAACGCCGACTCGCTCAATCCCTCGGCCCAACGCTCGAGATGCACCTCTTCAACCGCACGCAGCGCTCGATCCTGTTCTTCAATTTCCGTCACCCACGAGGGAAACAGCTCAACCAACAGATCAACCGCGTTGAGCACGGCCAGCGCGCGCCCGCGCTCGGGATACGAGAGAATGCGCCACAACTCATCACGCGCCTCAGCCGGATGCTCGATGCGCGGTGGCTCCAACGCGGCAACGGCGCCAATCAGATCGCGCGGTGGCGTGTCGCCTCCAGCAGACCAATTGGCCGCAGCCGCAAAAAATTGTCTTACGCTTTTGTCCATGTCTTCATCTCGTCAACTACCTGTAAAGATAATCGTTCCCGTTCACAATTGCCACTCCGGGGTCTCGTTCTTATGAAACACTTGACTTTGCTTTGTTTGCTTTTGCTGCCGCTGCAGCTTCTGGCTGCATCGAACGTCGCGCAACTGCGCGCCGACATTGAATACCTCGCCGATGATGCTCGAGAAGGGCGCGGTATCGGCACCGGCGGTCTTGATAGCGCGGCCAACTATATTGCCATGCGCATGAAGCAGATCGGACTCGAACCCGCCTTTGGCGACAGCTACTTCCAGCCGTTCAAAATGGGCTGGGGCTTCACGATGGGCGAGAAGAATCTTCTGACCTACAAAGAGCAAACGATTGACATCAAGACGGGCATCATGCCCACCGGATTCTCGGCCAAAGGCGAAGTCAGCGCGCAGGTCATGTTTGTCGGCTACGGCATTACCGCGCCCGAGTTTGAATATGACGATTACACGGACATTGACGTGAATGGCGCAATCGTTCTCTGCATGCGCAAAGAGCCGGGCGAATTTGATTCCACCTCGAAATTCGAGGGCGTCAACGCGACGCTGCACTCAGCCCTACGCACCAAAGCCAGCAACGCCAAGCAGCACGGCGCAGCCGCGATGCTGCTCGTGGATGGTCCACTCTACGCCGACACCGCCGAAGTTGAAGAACTTGCCGCACCGTCGTCCAACGAAGCCTACATTGACTGTGGCATTCCTGTTTTGCGCATCACCCGCTCCGCGATGAAAAAGCTCTTCCCCGAGTTCGAACTCGACAAACTGCAGCGTTCGATTGACAGCAACACACAGCCGCGCAGTCTCGCAGTGACCGAAGACCCGGAGCACAAAGTCACGCTCTCGACCGACCTGTCCCGTGAAGAAGTGGACGTGAAAAATGTCGTTGGCATTCTGCGCGGCGGCGACAATATTCTGGTGCTCGGCGCGCACTACGACCATCTCGGCTATGGCCAAAGCGGCAGCCTTGATGAGAAAATGAACGTAATTCACAACGGCGCTGACGACAACGCCAGCGGCGTAGCCGGCATGCTGGAAGTCGCGCGCGCGCTTAAGGAAGCGCCGATTCAAGCGACGGTCGTGTTTGTTGCCTTCACAGCAGAAGAAACCGGACTGGGCGGCAGCGGTCATCTCGTGAAAAACTTCCCGCTCCCCTTTGAGAACGTGCGCCTGATGCTCAATCTCGACATGATTGGCCGCTTGAATGACAAGAACGAATTCACCGTATTGTCCTGCAAGTCCGCCGAAGAGCTGTCCGGCGTCATCGAGCGTGCCGCCGTGAACACCGGACTCAACATCGTCTCCTGCAAAGGTGACGGCTATGGCCCGTCCGACCACATGAATTTCTATCTCGCCGAAAAGCCCGTTTTGTTCTTCTTCACCGGCGCGCACTCGGACTATCACAAGAGCACAGACGACGCGAACCTCATCAATTTCGAAGGTGAAGGCAAGATCACGCAGTTAGCGGTGAACGTCCTGCGTGATGTGGCCGCCATGAACAACCCGCTGACTTACGTTAAGGCCGCTGAACCCGCCGAGCAGGGCGGAGGCAGCTTCCGCGTTTATTTCGGTTCGATTCCCGATTATGCACAGCCTGATTCATTGATCGGTGTGCTGCTTTCAGGCACGAAAGAAGGCGGCCCCGCAGCCACCGCCGGCATCAAGGGCGGTGACTTGCTCGTGCGCATGGGCAAAGTGAAACTCAACAACATCTACGATTTCGTCTTCGCGCTGCGCACCTACGCACCGGGCGACACGGTGGACGTTGAGTTCATTCGCGAAGGCAAGAATGAACTGACCAACGTCATTTTGAAATCGCCGCCGATGAAGCACTGAGCGGCAAATAGAAAATAGAAAACTCAAAATAGAAAAACAGAAAATGCAGTTGAGAAATCTCTACATTCGCGGCGGCCGGTGCCAGCACCTGCCCCTGACCTTCTGCTTGGCCGCTTTGTTTGCTTGCACCGCCTTTGCGCAAAACTCCAGCCCCATCTGGTACGAAGGTGAAACCCATCTGCAAAACGTCAAGCAGCTCACCTTTGGCGGTGAAAATGCTGAAGCCTATTTTTCCAAGGACGGCAAGTTCCTGGTCTATCAGGCCACACGCGACAGCTTCGACTGCGATCAAATCTTTACCTACAATCTCGAAAACGGCGAAACCAAACTCGTCAGCACCGGTACGGGAGCTACGACTTGTTCATTCTTTGTACCCGGCAAAGATGAAATCGTCTTCTGCTCCACACACGAGCACGGCGCGGAGTGTCCGCTCAAACCCGACCGCAGCCTCGGCTACGTCTGGGGTCTGTTCGAGTACGACGTGTACAAGTGTAATCTCGATGGCACGAACTTGCAGCGGCTTACGACAGAGAAGGGCTACGACGCCGAAGCCGCAGTATCGCCCGACGGCAAAGAAGTCGTTTTCACTTCCGGTCGCGACGGTGATCTCGAGCTCTACAAAATGAACATTGACGGTTCCAATCCGACACGCCTGACGCACACCGTCGGCTACGACGGCGGCCCCTTCTTCTCGCCTGATGGCAAGCACATTATCTATCGAGCATTTCACCCCAAGACCGCTGACGAGTTCACGCGTTGGAATTCGCTCTGGGAAAAGCAAGCCGTATCGCCCGTGCGTCTTGAGATTTGGATTATGGACATCGACGGCAACAATCAGCGCCAGGTCACCAACCTCAATTCGGCGAGCTTCTGTCCCTATGTGCATCCGTCCGGTGAGTGGGTGATGTTCACCACCACCTATGCCGACAGCGCGGGTAACAAGCGCATGCCCAACTTCGATCTGTTCCGTATTCGCCCCGACGGCAGCGATCTCGAACGCCTCACCTACGGCCCAACCTTCGACGGCTTCCCCATGTGGTCCTACGACGGCAAGAAAATCGTCTGGGCCTCCAATCGCGGCGAGCAAAAGATCGGCACCGAAACGAATATCTTTATTGCCGACTGGATCCCGTAGGGGCGGCAGGCGTGCCGCCCGCTTCGCCGAGCCGGGTTAAGGTTGCCGCAACCCGGCCGGAATCCGAAGCCTTGCAAGTCGCCTTGGACTTCTGTAGATTTCAATATTCCGTGCAGACGACATAAAATTCCGAAAGGCAGGAAATCATGCAACTCAAGAAACTGTTGTGGATTAGCGCGCTCAGCGTGGCGCTGGCGCTGGTCTCGGCCTTCGTGGTAAGCTGTTCCAGTGACGATGGCGGTGATGACGGCGGCGGTCAAGCCGAATGGACCGTCATGCTCTACGGCGCAGGCAACAACGACCTCGATCAGGCCAACAACGGCACGTCATATATTGTTCAAGACGTGCAGGATATGGAAAAGGTCGGCAGCCAGGATGGCATCAACATGATCGCCATGGTGTCGCGCTACGGCGGCGGCGGCAATGCGAAGTACTACAAAGTTGGCTACTATCCCAACGAAAATCCGAATGCGCTTAGCTCCGAAGAGTTGTTGAATCTCGGCACGAAAGATATGTCCGACCCGGCGACTCTGAAAGCGTTCATCAACTATTGCAAGCAGAACTTCCCCGCTAATCGTTATCAATTGATTATTGACGACCACGGCGCGGGTTGGCCGGGCAGCTGCTCAGACGATCTCGCCGGAGCGGGCGGTCTGTTGACCATGCCCGAGTGCCGCGAAGCGATTGCCACGTCCGATTTAGGCAGCGTTGATATACTCACGTGGCACGCCTGTCTGATGAGCATGGCGGAAGTCGCCTACGAATTGCGCAGCGTCTGCGAGTACATGACCAGCTGCCAGTTCACGATGCCGATGGAAAATATTCTCGGCGCCGATTTGTGGCTCGGCTGGCTCAAGGACAACAAGACCGCGTCCAACGAAAACTACGCGCGCAAGGTTGTTGAAAGCGTCATTCAACGCGCCCAGTTCAAGCAGAAGACCACGCACTACGCGATGATCAAGATGTCCGAAATGCAAAACCTCGGCGCGGCGCTGGGAACGTTTGGCAACATCCTCGTGCAGGAAGGCGGACAGCATTGGAACGAAGTCTTGAACGCCTGGCAAAGCACGCATTCGACCGACCTCGACAATCCGAAGTACGTGGACATTCGCGAGTTCACCAATCAGATTCAGGCCCAGCCCACGCTCTCGACGATTAACCTGATTGTCTCGAATTGCAACAACGTGCGCAACGCGATCAACGCCGCCGTGCCGTTCACGGACACCTATTTCCACTCACCGACACAGCCCGTGCCGCGCGGTGGTTTGAATGTCTATATCCCGTGGCAGGTGAACCAATACGTGCCCGACTCGGTGAGCTATTCAAGTTTGCAGTGGCGCGCCACGAACTGGCATTCGTTTATTTCGACCTTCGTGCGCTCACTCGGCGGAGGTGGCGACCCCACGGGCCGCTGTTGTTACAACAACAACACGCAGTGCGCCGAAGTCACGCAAGCCGAATGCAACACGGTCGCGGGTACGTGGACGCAAGGCGCATCGTGCAACGACGGCTGCGGTGGTGGCGCGCCCACGGGCCGTTGCTGTTACAACAACAATACGCAGTGCGCCGACAATGCGACGCAAGCGGAGTGCAACGGCGTCGCCGGAATCTGGACACAAGGCGCAACGTGCGCGCAAGGTTGCGGTGGCGGCGGCGGACAGTGCGCGGCGACGTGTGCGCAAGCGCAAAACTACACACCCGGCACCATCGTGGACAATTGCACGCTGTCCGGACCCAATGCGCAAAATTGGTTTAGCACGACGTTGGGCACCGGCGTCTGGCGGTTCCAACTCGTCGCAGCACAAGGCGGCGCGGATTTCGACATCTATACGTTCGCTACGGATTGCGCCACCGCGCTCGGTTGCCAAGGCGTTGCCCAAGGCGATGAAGATTTCACCTGTACTGTAGAAGGCGGCTCGATTGCGATCCGCGTCCTCGTCGTTTCTTACGAAGGTTCCGGCGGCTATCAGTTCGCTATTTCGCAAGTCGGTGTGTCCGATCCTGACGGCATGACCCTCGCCGTGAAGTAGTGTTGTCTCGTTAACATCGTCTATCGGGGGCGGTTCAGCGATGAGCCGCCCCTCTCTGTCCAGCGTACTCCGCATGCAAATTTTACTGCTATCACTGGCACTCTGGATTTCGGCATCTGCCGCGCCGATGACGTCGCGCGAGCTGCGCGTTTATCTGCCGCCGGATTACGACAGCACGGCGCATTATCCAGTTCTCTATATGCATGACGGGCAGAACCTCTTTGACACGCTCGCCACGCACGCCTTTGAATGGCGTATTGACGAATCGCTCGACAGCATGATTCGCGGCGGATTAATCGAGCCGCTCATCGTCGTCGGTATTCCACACGGCGCGGAGTTCCGTCGCTCTGAATATGTGCCTGAAGATGTGCTCGACAGGCTGGACGATTCTGTGCGTGCCGAGTTCATGCAGTTGATTGTGCACGCGCCGCGTTCGCGCGAGTATCTCGACTATCTCATCGGAACAGTTATTCCGTCCGTGGACAGCCGCTACGCGACAGACACTACCCGCCGCTATATCGGCGGCTCAAGCACCGGCGCAATCGGCGCTCTGGCGGTAGCGCTTGCGACACCCGAACGCTTTGATGGCGTCTTGTGCTTTTCGACGCATTGGAGCGGCCTCTTTCATCAGAACGACGCCATTCCGCAAGCCTATCTGACTGACCTCGCGGAGAAATTGCCCGCGCCAGGTGTGCTGCGCTTCTACTTTGATCACGGTGATGAAGGATTGGACAGCCTTTATGCGCCTCATCAATCGCGCGTGGATTCACTCTTTCACGCTCGCGGTTATGCTGCAACGTCGTATCGGTCGCTCAGCTTTCCGCACTCCGCTCACAACGAGCAAGCCTGGGCGCAACGCTTCCCCGCGGCGCTGCAATGGATGCTCAACCCATAGAAGAAACTCTCAACCTCACCAATTTCCGGGCGGCCCCAAAGGCCGCCCGCTTCCTTTTCCGCCCCCCAAGGTCCTCCGGGGGGCAAGGGGGGGTCAAGCACCCAAGCGCCAACACAACCCCCACGAGCAACCCGTCCGTCTCCCCTTCCTCCGTTCCCGGGGGAAGGGGCCGGGGGATGGGGGCCTTCCTCACCTTTCCCCGCCGAGCCGGGTTAAGGCCGCCGCAACCCGGTCGGAATCTTAAAGAATCAACCCCTTACCCCCATGCACCCCAAAAACTCACCAATCCGAGTTGATCATCTGATCAAATTTCGCTACGATCAATATGATCAAAATCAAGAAGTTAGAGTACAGTGGCCAAAGCCAGTTACGCGGACTTGGAGAGTTCGATTCTCCGTCGCAAAGCACAGACGGAAGGCAAGCAACAAAAGCTGTCCAAGAATGGACACGCTCCCGCTTTGCTGTTGCCGTCCCGTGCCGTGGAGCTGCCGATGACCATCTCGCCCTACTTCAATGAACACGGCTTCTGCCTCTTGCAGGGCGACTGCCGCGACCTGTTGGCGCAGTTTCCGGAGAACCACTTTGACATGGTGTTCGCCGACCCACCCTATATGCTCTCGAACGACGGCTTCACGGTGCACGCGGGCAAACGCGCCAGCGTCAACAAGGGCAAGTGGGACAAGAGTCAGGGTCTCGCCGCCGACTTTCAGTTTCACATGGAGTGGATTGACGCCTGCAAGCGCGTCTTGAAGCCCGAAGGCACGATTTGGATTAGCGGCACCTACCACTCGATTTACGCTTGCGGCTACGCGTTGCAACTCAAGGGCTACAAGCTCTTGAACGACATCACTTGGTATAAACCGAACGCGTCGCCCAATCTCTCCTGCCGCTTCTTCACCGCCAGCCACGAAACGCTCCTGTGGGCGCGCAAATCCGAAAAGGCCAAGCATGTCTTCAACTACAAAGAGATGCGCGAAGGCTCGTGGGGCAAAGACTTCATGAAGAAACCCGGCAAACAGATGCGCTCCGTCTGGGCCATCGGCACACCGCCGCGCGAAGAAAAAACCTTCGGCAAACATCCGACGCAAAAACCACTCGAACTCCTGCGCCGCATAGTCCTCGCCTCAACCCACCAAGGCGCTCTAATCCTCGACCCGTTTACGGGCAGCAGCACGACCGGCTTGGCGGCAGTGGGGAATGGGAGGAGATTTGTGGGGATGGATATGGAGAAGAAGTATTTGGATTTGTCGACGAACCGCTTCTTTGTCGCCTTGTTGAAAATTGTCAGATAGTGAATTCTATGGATCTTGACCATTAACAGGAAAGGGACTATATTACTCCAAGCGCTGAACAATTTCGAGCAACCAATGAATCTTCAAATGGATTCCTCCGTAGCTGCTTCGTACTGTAGTAAATCGCAGCAGTCCCGCGTTATTACTGAATCTTGGGTTGAAGCAAATGTCTTTTGTGTAGTTTGTGGAAACAGCACGCTAAAGAAGTTTGAGAATAACAGACCGGTTGCAGATTTCTATTGCGAAAAATGCAACAAAGAATTTGAACTCAAGAGCAAGCGCGGCACAATTGGTGATACAATTATCGATGGCGAATACCACAAAAAAATTGAACGACTTAACAGTTTAACAAACCCAAGTCTTCTAATGCTAGGATATGATGACGTATCGTTTAGAGCACTTGAACTTTCAATCGTGCCCTATTTCTTCTTCACAGAAGACTTGATTCAGAAGCGAAAGCCGCTCTCGTTAACAGCTCGACGTGCCGGGTGGACGGGAAGCAACATTCTGCTCTCGAAACTTCCAGATGCTGGACGCATCTACTTTCTGAGAGATGGCGCCATAAGAAGTAAGGCGCAGGTTCGGAGTGAATGGGAACGCACAAGTTTCTTGGCTAATAAACGCGAGCTTGAACAGCGAGGTTGGGTGATCGACGTATTGAAATGTGTAGAGCGAATAGGGGCGAAGGAATTTGTTTTGGCTGATGTCTACAAATTTGAGAGTGAGCTTGCGTCCAAACACACAGGCAATCGCCATGTAAGGGACAAGATTCGACAGCAACTGCAAGTGCTGAGAGACCAGGGTTTTATTGAATTTGTTGGTAAGGGCCAGTATCGCCTGAAGTAATCCCACAGCGGCATCCGCCGCAGATACCCCATTCCTAAGCTCCTCTCGGGCGGCCCAAAAGGCCGCCCGCCTCTTTTCTCCCTTGACAAATTGAACAAATGTTCATATATTATGCCCTGCCCGTAACCCGCCCCGACCCCCCCCAGCCCCCTCGCACCCCCGTTCACAACCCAAAAACCAACCCCCTGTTTCCCATCACCCTCCGTTCCGACCATTGTTAGCGCCGCCCTGTTCTTTCCCAACTTACACCCCGACACCAACCCCCCCCTCGCCGAGCCGGGTTAAGGTCCGCCGCAACCCGGCCGGAATCTGGTCGGGGGATGAAACCCGCCCCTCGGCACACCCCTTGCAAGGTTGAAACCTGAATGAAGGTGCTGTGGCATCTGTTATACCGAGTCACATGAAGGCTAAAACTTTAATTATACTTCTGTTGGTCTGCTCTCTCGAGGCCCTAAGTTGGCCCTCCGGAGCACGTCCCGACCTCGCCTCGGGGGGCAAACCTGTCCCTCCCGGACGCTATCGGTTGAGCGGTTTTGGGACAACTTTGACCAATGACACCTGGGAAGACCAGCGCTTCGGCGGCTCCTTCGAGCTGGGCGTGGCCCGCGGTCTGGCCCTCTCGGTCGCCAGCTCCTCCCGCGATGTCTCCGGCCACGGTGCCTTCCAAAACGGTGCCGAAGACCTGCGCCTGGGCCTCGCGGTCTGGCCGCTCTCTTATAAGGAGAGACTGCGCCTCGGTCTCAACGGCCAACTGCAACTCCCGACCGGCTTCCGCGACCAGGAAAGCTACTACGACTCCACCGCCAACGCGGTCATCAGCTTACCCGCTTTCTCACTCGAACAAACCGCCGGGCAACTGTCGCTGGGCGGATCATGGGCACCGGGACGCGCCGCCGAAGTCAACGGCTTCGCAGGCTACTTCGGAACCTCCGACAACAGTGAACAGGCGTTGCGCTGGGGCATGGGCCTCGCGCTGACGCCATTTGGCAGAACGATAGCCGCATCCTTCCAATACGCGCAAAGCATCACACGCGTCGGCAACCTGCCCGACACCGAAGCGCTGCGCGCCGGACTCGATGTCCGTTTGCCGTGGGGCTTTGCCGTCCATCCGGGAGTTTACGCTGAACTCGAAAGCGATCCGCTGATGGGCGCTTCCGTCGGATTGAGCTTCACAGGCTTCATGCCGCGCTCGGTCTTCCCGCCGAAACCCAAAGCGAAAGTCGCACCGCTGCGCTCAGGCGCGATGCTCCTGCCGCCGCCGATATCATCACAACCGATGGCCGACAACAACGAGCTGTGGAAGCAATTGAAAGAGTCGCTCACACCATCGTTTGAAGTGGTGCTGCCACTCGAATCGCTCGACCGCCCCGGTCTGCCGTTTGACGAAATCAATCGCGCGAGCTTCTGGAACAGCATGGCCGCGATTCACGCCGCCTATCCGGAAATGCGCTGGCTGCTTATCACACACGTGGAAGACGAAACCGTCACACGCGAAAGCGGTACGGGCATCCCGCTCATTGTATCACAACCGAAACTCGCCGCCGCCTGCAAACTGCGCGTGCAGTTGATAGACCTCTACGAACAGTCCGCCTATCCCGAGCGCATCGTGCTCGCCACGGCGATGATGAACGACGGCTTGCGCAGTCCGATTATCTCGACGGTCGAACGCGAGAACATCAGCGTCGCCGATGCGCGCGAAATCACCCTGCTCGCCTACCGCAATGCAGGCCGTGAAGTCGCGCTCAGTCTGCCGCCGCGCGAGGATGGCGAATGAGAACGCTGCTCATTGGAATCATCGCGCTGTGGTGCGTGTCGTGCACATCGCCGACCGACTCTACGACAGATGAGCCGAATACACAGGAAACGCGCTCGCTGAGTATTGACGCCCGGCCCAGCGCGATTCCCGCCGACGGACTTTCGACGATGACCATCTTCGTCGAGTACCGCGTCAACGGCACACCCGTCGCAGACTCAACGCGCGTTATCCTGCTGAACCCGATGGGCACACTGAACGCCGGAACGATTTACACCACCGGCGGCGTTGCACTTGATACGCTGACCTCAGACACCACCGCAGGCTTGGGCTGGCTTATCGCCTACGCCGACGGAATCCGGGACTCGATTGAGATCATGTTCACAGAGCAAAATTAGAAATTGGAAATTAGAAATACGAAATGCAGAAACTGCGGTCATACACCTTGAAGATAGCGAGCCTGTTGGCCTTGATGCTGATGGTTGGGGCTTGCGGTAACGGTGGTTCGTCGGGGCCGACGACTCCGGTGGGGCCGGACGCGTTTGCGATTGACTATTGTCAAGTCGTGGAAGTGGATGGCCGCATGCGCGTCGAGTGGGCAGCCAACCGTCCGACCACTGGCGAACTGCGCTACGGCGTGTCGGTGTTCACGCAACTGCTCAACATCAACGTGCTGGCCGATACACACAGCGTCGGACTGACCAGCTATCAGTTCAACACAACCTACGTCTATCGGCTGACGGCGATTGACGCTGACGGCAACCGCCTCGATTGTTCGGGCGAGTTCATCACACCCGACAAGGCAACGCCGGAGCCGATTATCACGCATCTGACCGTCACCGAAATTACGGAATCCTCAGCGCGCGTCGAATGGGAAACCGACGAGCCCGCGACTTCGATTCTGTACTACGGTATCGGCGCAGCAAGTGACTCGATTTTATCAAGCGGCATGAACATGGATCACAGCGTTCTGCTGGAAGACCTGACACCTTCGACGATCTACGCGATTCGCCCCGAAGCCGTGGACGAAGACGGTCTGCGCGGATACGGAGTAGATTCGAGCTTCGCGACCGCCGCGCGCTTGACGATTTGGATTCCGGCGACGCAAATCGCACTGGGCGATACGGCGCAGATTCCGGTGCATCTTGAAAATGCCAACGACCTCGCCGCGCTGCAATACGCGCTGGAGTTCACGAACGGCAATGTGGAAATCGTCGGCATCAACGAAGGCGCGTTCTTCGACGACCATCAAGGCTTCAACTTCTTCCGCAATATCGCCGCTGCGGACAACCGTTTGACCAACGCGATGACGTGGACGATTCAGTATAGTGGCAACGAGCGCGTCGGCACAATGGCCGATGGCGAAGGAGTTGTTGCCTATTTGGAACTACGGGGACTCGAACCGGGAACCACCGGCGCGGCATTCGACGCCGACTCGACGTTCGGGCTGGACATCTTTGCCGTCACGCGCAGCTGCTCGCTGCGCGTCGGCGCAATCACGGTGCTGCCGTGAAACACCCAATGAAGAAAGTACACTTCAACATACCCGGCGACAAAAGCCGGAACATTCGGAGCATGACCATGCGTAATTGGCACATTCTCTTTGTATCGCTGCTGATGGGAATCCTCGGCGCGACGACTGCACAGGCGGCGGCGAGTTACCGTTCGTATATCGAATGGAACGGGCCGTACTTCCAGGTGCGACACGGCTTGACCGCCGACTCCAGCAGCTATCTGGACTATCAAGTGAACAGTCCGCTGCCGCTCTATTCCACGCCGTTCTCGACGCCCAGCGCGGTCGAACTGTTCGGCACCGTAGATGCGATGCGCGCCTTCGTGGTGGATCACGACCACCGCCGCGTGCAAGTGTTCGGCGTTCCCGCGAATTGGAACGTCGAAGGGCTGTTCTACAGCGGGACACCGGTGCAGGGCAACTTCGGCGGACGATCCATCAAGTTCTCACTCGGCGAAGTCGTTCCCGGCAGCGAACACATCTGGATTAACGGGAAATTCTTCCGCAGAGTAAATTCGCTCACGGGTTACACCTCCATTGACTCGGTTTACACCATCGTCTATAGCGGTGTGCCGAATTCAGGCGGTGTCGCATCGCTTCCGCTCGGTTGGGATTTGCAGTCGGCAGACAGCGTGCGCGTGGAATATGCCTACGCAACGCCGCCGGGTACCTCGGGTGTCGGCGATGTGGACTACGTGCTCTATCAAAACGTGCCAACGGATATTCCGCTGCAATTGCATGAAGCAACGTCAACGGACGATCCGGGCATGAACGATCTGACTTCGCTGGCGATTAATGCCTCGGTGCGCGCAGGCGCGGTCGTGGATCTTTATCTGGTCAATGCACTCACCGGCGGGAACGGGACGCTCGCCAGCTATGACCTGACCAACATTGGCTCGGCGGGAACTTTCAGCTTTGTGGACGAATATCCGGGTACGATCGGCCGCCCATACGACGTGGAAGTCGTGGATCGCGGCACGAACGACGACGGCCTCTTGGCCGAAGGCACGCCCTCGGGTTGTGCCAACTCGACGCTTGACGAGAGTATCACCAATCAGAACACCTATCTCGGCCATGACTACCGTATCACCTTCAGCTTCGACACCAGCACCGCGATGAACGGCATCGCCGCGCCGGATGTAGAAGAGGTTGATCTGGCGTGGGACGTTGCTCGGGGCCGTTTACACATGGTGATGACTTCGGACAACGCCGATCCCGGCACGGCTTACAGCTATAGTGATGACTTCGGTCAAACGTGGTCGGAGCCGATGACGATTTCCTCCGCGTCGCTGACCGGAGCGCACGACCGTCCGCGCATCGCACTCGAAAGCACGGGCAATCTGCATGTCGTCTATGAAGCCGTAAATGGAAGCGGCGACCGCCACCTGTACCACTCGATTTCTTCGGACGGTATTAGTTGGTCCACCGGAGTCGAACTGACGACGACGTTGACACCTTCCACCGTTACGGAAAACCGCTATGCGAATCTGTTAGTTGATCCGTCCGACAACGTGCACCTGATTTGGGCCGGTGACGACGACGTTTACTACCGCGCCTATAACGGCTCGTGGGGCGCGGCTTCGCTGATTGCTTCCGGAGCCGGTACGGGCTTCTCAGCTCCCAACGCAGTGATTGACGGCGTTGGCCGAATTTACCTCGTATATGTGTCGGACGCCGCAGCACCTGCGGACATCAGTTACCTGATGTTCAACGGCGCAGTGTGGGGCAGCTATGAAACCGGTGGCTTCACGGCTTCGACGCCTGACCCTGTGACCACAGCGGCAGGATTTGTCTCCGATGGCGGCGGACGCGGCGAAGCATTTCCGTTGCCGCAAATCGCGCGCGTGGGTGACAGCCTCTATGTTTTCTGGGTTGGTACAGGAACGGAAACGTACGGCACCGATCAAGCTGACTTGCGTTACAACATGATCAGCGCACTTGACGGCAACTTCACGAGCGGTGCAGGCACGGCTATCACCACCGGTGATGACGTGGCGCCGATGTCGTTTAGCGTGGCCGTGGATGCTGACAACAACATGCACATCCTCTATCCCTTCGGCACAGCCGTGGATCAGGAAGGCTTGCGCTATAAGAAGTACTTCACCGACACGGATACTTGGTCGCCCGCGACTACCGATCCGGGCCGCGAAATTCTCGCCGCCGGCGGTGCTGCGACCGTGTTCGCACTGGAACCGCGTTTGGTTTGCCCCGATGTCGCGGGCAGCACGGCTCCGTTCATGGCTTGTGCCAAAGCTTATACCACGCTCGGCGGTGGTTCGCCGCGCGGTTTGTTCAAGGTGATTGACGGCGTTGTTACCGTCACGGACCAGACTACGTTGTCGCAGATTCAGTCGTGGCGCGTGTGGACACACGGCGAAGCCGATGACTTCGGTATTCCCGGCTTGACGTTTACGATTACGAACACCTCGGATGCGATCTCTTCCACCGACGATGTCGGCGGCACGAACTTCAACGTCGGCGACTACTACGAACTCGACGGCACCGAAGCCGAGAAGAACGACTTGCTGTTCATCACGGACACGGACAACCACCGCGTCAAGGTGATTCGCGCCTACGAAAATATTGACAACTGCTTTGCCGGCGACGAGCGCTGGGATGTGCCCGGCCAATCGGACGGCACGCCGGGTCAAACATTCAAGCTTGCGACTATTGGTGGTGAAGACAGCTACACAGTTTGGGCCAGCGCCGACAGCGTGCCGTGGACCATCGTGGACAATCTCTTGATCGCCGGACCGACCGACCGCTATTGTGAAGTGAACCGCTACACGCGTGAGCTGCGCTTCGGCGACGGCGCGCATGGCGTGATTCCGAATGACGGCGTGTTTATCCGTGTGCGCTACGAAGAATCCGTGGATGAAGCGGAATTCGGAACTCTGGGCAGCGCGAGCGGACAGCTTTCGTATCCGCGCGGTTTGGCTGCGGCCTATAACGAGAACCTCGGCGCGTACGACGTATATGTGTGCGACACAGGCAACGACCGCGTGCAGAAATTCTCTTACACACCGAACACCAGCGTCAATCCGAACTCGTGGTCAAGCCCGATTGTTAATTGGAGCGCCGCGAGCAGCGCGACGGATCTGTTGAATGCGCCGCAGGATATCGAAGTGGTGACGTTAAACGGTGAATCGTATCTCGTCGTCAGCGACAATGGCAACGACCGTATTGTTATCTACAAGGACACCGAAGCCACCGGTTCGGGCGGCAGCGGCGCGCCGGACTATGTCGCGAGCGCAGGCTCGAGTGGCAATTCGCTGAATCAGCTTGTCAATCCGCTCGGTTTGGGAGTGATGGCGGAAGACAGCGGGCTCGTGATCGTCGCCGCCGATGGCGACCGTGATCAAATCATGAAGATCGCCAGCCGCGATTGGCTGGTCGAATTTGGCAGCGACAGCACAGACGGCACCGACAGCACGAATTTCACGCCGGAACTCGCCATCATTGACGGACTCGACAATGACTCGTATCTGTTGCTGCAGCCGGGTTCCATCCGCACGATGAGCCTTGTGCTCAATAATCCGGATTCGCTCATCTCGGTGCGTGCATCGTGCGCGTTCCCGGCGACGATGGTGCGTGTATTGAATATCAGTGAAGGCAATTTGTGGAGCGGCGAACGCTTCACCAACACAGTCTTCCTGACCGACGTGGACAACACGGCCGGAACATTTGACATCAATGCCGCGATGGTCGGCGACGACGACGGCTTGTCGCTGTCGGGCCGCCGCATTGTGGCCACGATTACGGTGCAAGCGCTGTCGCCGCTGACGGTTCCTGCAACCGGCGCGGTCAGCTTTGCGGCCGCGACTGATTTACGCGGTGTCGGCAACGTGGCTGTCACGAACGGTGTGCGTTCGGGTATCTCGCTGCGCGCGGGCTACTTGGCGGACATCGCAACGACCGGCGGAACGCCGGGCAGCGCACCAAGCATGCGACCTGAGCCGGATGGTCAAATCAACTTCGCCGACGTGAACGTGTTCACGCAAGGCTGGAACGGCGACGGCGTGACGTTTGATCCGATCGCGGACATTGGACCTTATACGGGTACCACCGTTCCCAATCTGATTGCCAATCCGGACAACCGTCTGGATGCCTTTGACCTACTCTCGCTTTCGACGATGTACGCGTGGTTCACGAGTCAGGGCGCGTTCAGCGCTCCGCGCGGCGACGAAATCGCTTCGCTTGATGACACGGGCCAACTTGATATTCGTTATGTCGAAACCAACGGCGTGACGACCGTGACGATTGCAGTGAATAGCGCTGAGAATCTCACGAGTGCGCATCTGTATGTCGAAGTGCAGAACCCGGGTGCGGTCATCCGTGACGTGCGCGAAGGCAACCTCTTGGGCCGCAATGCCGAGACGCTGTTCTTAACGCACGCTGATGGTAACGTCGCCGATATTAATATCGGCCGTCTGAGCCGCACCGCTCCGGGTATCTCGGGCAGCGGATCACTGGCAACGTTGACGCTGCAACTTTCGGACAACGTGCTGCCGATGCTGCGCGTGAGTTACGAACTGCGTGACAGCGATAATGCGCTGTTCGGTATCGGCGAGACGCAAACCGTGACTGCTGCCGAGGTGCCGAACCAATTCGGTTTGAAGGCCGCGTATCCGAATCCGTTCAATCCGAACACAAACATCTCGTTTGTGCTGCCGGAAGCCGCGCAGTTGACGATCCGCGCTTTTAATGTGCTCGGTGAAGAAGTCGCCACATTAACTGAAGGCCGCTTTGAAGCCGGTGAGCATACGCTCAACTGGAACGCCGACAACTTCTCCACGGGCGTGTACTTCGTGCGCATGGATGCGCTCGGCAAGACCAGTTTGCAGAAGGTCATTCTCTTAAAGTAGATCGCCATTCGCCTTGACAGAAAAAAAGCGGGGCGGCTCCAGTGAGGGCCGCCCCGCTTTGCGTCAAGAATTGACGCGACTATTTACACATCCGCCAAATACCTGCCGCCCTTGTCCATGTAATCGCGCACGTAGCTTTGCACGAACTCGCCGAAGCGGTCGGCGAATTTCGGTAAGCCTGCCGCGTAGAATTTCGACATGTCAGCGCAAGTTTCGTATTGATAGCGGCCGCGCAGGTCTTCGGGCATCGGGAAGTACTCGATGTTGACCGGTTTGCCCAGTGCGTGAAAGACGTTTTCGGCCAGTTGATTGTAGGTGTGCGGCGTGCCTGTGCCGAGATTGAAGATGCCGTTCACTTCAGGCTTCTCCAATAAGAACTTGACGCCCGAAAGCACTTCGGCAACGTGAATGAAATCGCGGCGCTGCTCGCCGTGTTTGAAATCGCTGCGGTGCGATTCAAACAGGCGCACCTTGTTCGCGTCGCGCGCCTGCGGATAGGCATGCAAAGCCACGCTGGCCATGCGGCCCTTGTGATACTCATTGGGGCCGTACACATTGAAGAAACGCAAACCCGCGACCTGATGTTCGAGATGATGCTGCAAGACCCACATGTCGAACAGCCACTTGGAGAAGCCATACGCATTCAAGGGCCGCAGCTTCGGCGTCAACGCGTCATCGTCGGAAAATCCGAGTGCGCCATCGCCATATACCGCCGCTGACGACGCGTAGATAAACCGCGCCCCGTGACCCAATGCCCACTCGCAGAGCAGCCGCGAGTATTCGTAGTTCCACGTAAGTAAGTAGTCGCTGTCAATCTGGGTTGTGTCTGCGCACGCGCCCATGTGAATGATGGCTTTGACCTCAAGCGCCCAATCGGCGTGTTCGAGTTCATCAAACAGATCGCCGCGATCCACAAACTCGCGGAACTTCAGCCCGCGCAGATTCTTCCACTTCTCGGCCTTGCCCAGACTATCCACCAAAATCAAATCGGTCACGCCACGCTGGTTCAAGGCCCACGCGCACGCGCTGCCGATAAATCCCGCGGCTCCGGTAATCAATATCATCTTGCGGTCTTAACCTTCCACTTCTTGGAGTCGCGCAGCATCGCCGGCTCGTCTTCGTCTTCGACGTGGTCTATCACTTCCTTGGCATCGCGCACTTCACACTCGAAGATGTGCGACTCCCACGGCTCCATATCCAAATAGAGACCGCGCAGCATCAGCTCCATGCCGTCGCGAATATAGACCTTCGACGAGAGCCGGTCGCGCAGAATCACTTCCATTCCCTGCAAATTGCCGAAGCCCAAATCCACCCAGCACTGACTGCGGTAATCGGCCCAATTGACGAACACGCGCAAATGCTGATCGTTGTAATCCCAACCTTGCGAGAGAATCTGCCAGTGCGTTTCGTTGCCCTGCCAGGCCTGACGCGGATGGAAAAAAGTCCACTTGCCGTCCGTCGTCGCAGGCATGCCGAGTACTGGCAAAATCTTGTCGTAGAATTGCACGATTTCAGAATCCGGCTCTTCCTTGGGCATGCGCAAGAGCTGCACCGGCGCTTTCAGCTTGTTGCCGAATACCTGACCGATATAAAACAAGTTCGCCGACGGCAAGAGATAAACCCACGTCGCGGCGGCCTTGTGCATCGCGAAAGACAGCCGCGACGCAATGCGTTCTTCGTCGTGGTTTTCCAGAAACCGCAAACGGCAGCGGTGCTTTTCGTCATCGTAGTCGAACTGCACGCGCGAAAATCCTGTCGGACCGACGGCCCAATCGAGCGGTTCTTTGTCATAAGTGTAATTGAAGCCCATGTCCGTGAGTTCTTTGTCAAGGCCCCAATAGACTTCGGCGACAAACACAAAATCGGGATACTTCGCGCGAATTTTCTGTACAGCGTTCGGCCAGAACTCGCGCATCTCGCCGCCCCACGTGCGCGTGAAGACGTGCGACAAAATCAGCATCGCCATATCGCAGCGCACGCCATCGCAGCGGTCGGCCACGGATAACAGCTCATCAATCATGGCCGCTTGGGCTTCGGGTTTGCGCATATCGGGCTGTGCCGTGTCTGTCCAGGCGGGGAAATAGGGATCGCGGCCATGCGCAAGCACCTTCGGGCCGGACTTGCTCTCAACCAGGAACCATGAATCCGGATCGCGCGCGAAATCGGTGTCTGTGCCTTGCACGTAATACTCCGGATGCTCGACGGTCCATGGATGATCGCGCGCCGTGTGACTCGGCACAAAATCGAGCATCAGCTTCAGCCCGTGCGCGTGCAACAGTTTGCGGAATTTTTTCAGGCCCGCTTCACCGCCCAACTCAGGATTGACCTCATAACCGATAATCGCATAGGGCGACGCGGTCACGTCCTCAGGTTTCCAATCCGGCAGCACTGCCGAGTAGTCGTTCTTCAGTCCTTCGTGTGTGCGGGCGATGTCACGGGATGCAGCACTTGGTTTCCAGACGCCCATTAGCCATACAATGTCAATTCCGCGCGCCTTCCAGCGCGCCGGGAATTCCGCCGACACGTCGCCCAAAGGCAGCGGCGCGCCACCCCCCTGCTCACGCAGCCAGAGCCGGGTATTGATTTCGAGGATGTTACGATTGGCGGACATGGCCGGAGGCCTTTCAAAAATAAGTGTTTATAAATGAGTTGCGATTATCGGCGCTTTTCTTATATTAAGGCTTTGCACACTGAAAAACAAGGCCGAACTTCGGCTAAGAACCTCTTGAAAGCCCAAAGATGAAGAAACTCGCGTTATTATGTGCTGCGGTTGTCCTCGTGGTCGCAATCGGCTGCGGCGGAAGCAAGACCACCGAAGCGGTTAAGACCGCTGCCAAGCAGGAAGAAAAGAAGACCGAAACTCCTCAGACCGAAGCTCCCAAACAGGATAAACCCGAACGCACTATGTGGAAAGTCCCCGGCGATACGATTACCACGGCCTCCGGCCTGCAATATTTGGTTATGACTCCCGGCACGGGTCCCAGCCCGCAGCCCGGCGAAATGGTTCAAGTTCATTACACCGGTTGGTTCACCGACGGCCGCAAGTTTGACAGCTCTGTGGATCGCGGCACGCCGTTCGAGTTTCCACTCGGCGCGAAGCGCGTGATTGCCGGTTGGGATGAAGGCGTCGCGTTGATGAAGCAAGGCGGCAAGACGCAGTTCATCATTCCCGGAAAATTGGCCTATGGCGAGCGCGGTTATCCCGGCGTGATTCCGCCGAATGCTACACTCATCTTTGATGTCGAGTTGCTGGGTTCACAACCGAAAAAGTAACTATCGTCAAGACTGGAAAAATGTGACAGGCGGCTCCGATGGGGCCGCCTGTTTGTGGTTCTGGACTTTTCCCGCTGCGGTACCCAAACCTGTCCTTGTAAGGACGGGTGCCCCAAACTGCTGAGTGTCCGGTTCTGTCATTCTCTGTAAGAATCTTGTCTGGCAAATCACAGCCGTAGTGCTTTCGCGTGAATAGTTCCTTACACAGCATGACAGAAGGGCGGGATGCGCAATTCTTTCGGGGCATGCGTCCCTACAGGGACAGGCTTGCATGCCGCCGCGAGCACCGGGGAGCAAAAGCTACAAGGCGAGCCATGCGGCTCGCCTCAGTCGTTTTTCTCATCGAAATTGTGCGCGGAATGCGTTATGCGGGCTGGTGCTGCTCGGCGCGCAGATGTTTCAAACGCGCGAGATCATCCTGATAATAGCGCACGCGCTGGCAAAGCTGCGCAATCACCGGATGATCCGGATTGACTGCTTCGCCGCGCGACAGAAATTCGTGACACTTCGCACCCAGCGCCTCCTGCGCAGTATGCAGCCTTCGTTCCGTTTGGGCTTCGTCCATGCGAATGCGCCCTTGACGCGCGAGTTCTTCGCCGCGGTCCCGCCACTCTTGCAGTCCGCTCAACACCGTCTCGCGGACATCATCCCACAAATTCTTGCCCGCCGGGGGCACCGACGTGGAAGACATGCTTCGCTCTCTTTCCCGGTTATTATCTCTTACCTGTTATACGCAAAATATGTTCGGAGTGTTCCGATGCTGTTTTGCCCTTGGGGTTCCGGGCAGGTGCAGACACCTGCCGCGGCGATGGGTCTCATGTCTGTCAATCCGTAGGAATCTTGTTGTGTGGACAAGGGCTGAAGAGAGTGCTGTGCTCTGGTTAGATCCCTAAGGGGATGACAAGACTCTTGAAATCCGTGGTGCGGCAATAGTGTTTGACCCCCCCTTGCCCCTCTGGAGGACGGCGGGGGGGAAGCTGAGTCTATAATCCGATTTCTTTCATTAGCCAGCCGCGGTAGCTGTCGGCGATGGCGGCGGCTTCAAAGACCATCAATTCCGGCTCGCTATACGGATGCTCTTCATCAAAATAGCGTTCGATTTCATCCAAGCGCGCGTGGTGCGATTTGATCAGCAATACAATCTCCGGATTGTCCGTCACTTCGGCAAACTCCCAGCGATACATCGAGTGCGCGCCCGGAATCCGTGTCACACAAGCCGCCAGCTTGCGTTCAAGCAAACCTTTGGCGAACCGCACCGCTTTTTCTTCGTGGTCAATAGTAGTCAAAATCAGAATCTCGCCATGTCCTTTGGCCATAGGGCCCTCCTATTTCTGAAATTGAAGGTCAATCGTAATTTCCTGCGTCTCCGCGAGTTTCATGAACAAAAACGCGGGCCGCGGTATGTCGTGATCGTGAAGGCTCAATGGCCAGACGCACTGCACACGTAGGCTACCGTCAGCCGGATTGTATGTCAGCGTGCCGAGAATTTCATACTCCTTTTTGACGCCGTGCAGGTCCAGTTCGCCGCGCATCAACAGTGCCGCCGTGCCGCCGCTTGAGATATTACGAGGTTCGGCGGAGGCGATAGACTTCAGCGTGAACACCGCCGTCGGGAAGCGCTCCGTTTGCAAGTGGTTGACCTGCATGTGCTGATTGCGCACCGAAAGCCCCGTGTCAAACGAGTTCATGTCAATCACCACTTTGCCGGACGCGCCTGCCGTGAGGTTCGTCAGGTCCACGCTGAACGACGCGGTAATGCCGTCCGCCCGGCCCACGATCCGCTCCAGCGGCGCGTCGGACACGAACTGCACAATCCGCCGGGCCGCTCGCGCATCAAGCGAGAAATTTGTATTTTCAGCCAGAACGGAACCGCTCAGGCAGAACAGCGTTGCAAAGAGAACGACACGCCTCGTCGAATCCAACCAGTTCAAAGTCACCGGACTAACTCCTCAAAATGCTGGGCCGGAACGAACTTGGGGTATTTCTTGGCGGTTTTCTCTCCCCCGGACTGGGTCCGGACTTTGCGCTCGGCCAAGTAGAAGCTGCCGAAGTTCGTCAACGTCACTCTGTCGCCATCCCACACCGCATCTTCGATGGTGGCGACGACAACTTGCAACACCTCACGGGCGGTCTGCTCGGACAAGGCGGTGCGGGCACAGATGGCGGCGATCAATTCCCGTTGGGTCATCTTAAGACAAATTCTTCATTAACAAGGGATAAAACCAATGCCGGTGTATGAGTACAAGTGCGAAACCTGCGGCGAAGTCGTGGAAGTTCTCGAACGCCGCGTGCAGGATCGCACGCAGGGCTACTGTCCAAACTGTGAAGCTGACCGTAACTTACAGAAATTGTTCTCTTTGACAGCCGCTCCGCAGAAATCGAACTTTGAGTCAGTCGGTATGTGCGGCGAGCCGAGAGGCACGTGTGGTGGCGGCGGTTGCGGCTGCGGCGGCCACTAAGTCAGCCGCTTTTTCAGCTCCGCAATGGCCGTTTTCACTCCCGGAAACTCCTGATCGTCGCGAATTGGCGACATCGGCTCAGTCGGAACAATCGTCTCAGTAAGGCGTTTGGGACGCAGAATAATCGCGCCCGGCTCGGGCTTATGACCGGCTGTTGCGATTTCAAATTCAACGAAATCACCCTCCTTCAGCCCCACATGCGACACCAGTCGCTGGGGCAAAGTGATCTGATTTTTGGGCCGAACCCGGGCTGAGAGTCGTTTAGCCATTGCTCCGCGTGAGTGGGATTTTCCAACTTTCCTAATATACAGTTTTGCACTGACCCATGCAATATTCACACAGGGGTCGCAGAAGTGTGAATAAAGTTGGCCGAAGATTTGCAATATTTTGCTTGACAAGTTGCTATTTATTTGTTACTTTCGGCCAGCTTTGTGAGAAGAAGCGCAAGGAAACTTAAGTTTCTTCAAAACAATAGCCTAACCTTCATCGTCGGAGCACCATTTGCTATAATATTCGCAATGGTGGCACCGGAGGTTGGGTCCCGCAGCCCGACGCTCCCCAAGATGTTGTGGTGAAAAGAATCGAGTGGAATGGCGAATCGTAAGTTTTCATTAATCTTACTTTCACACGACCTGAGCAAGAAGGTCGAGTTTACGTTCTCGCGTTCAAAGGCGAAAGCTTTGCTCGCGGGCATCGTGGCGAGCTTCTTGTTGTTCAACGGCGTGACTGGTTTTCTGGCCAGCCGCATGGTCGGTGATTCTGATAAGGCCCAGCTTGAGGCCGAAAACCAAGCATTGCGCGAGCAGTTGGCGAATTTCGATACGCAGATCAAGTCGGTTGAGCAGAAGCTTTCCACGTTGGCCGAAACGGACAACATGCTCCGCTTGATGGCGGACTTGCCTGTGCTGTCGGATGATATTCGCGGCGTGGGTGTGGGCGGAACGGCCGAAATTCTTCCTCCCGGGCCGGTGATTCCGGAAGCAACGGAACTCGCGTCGGTGTTGGATAAGCTTGACCGCGAAATTGAATTGCAGAAGACCAGCTTCCGCGAGATTCACTCTAAGCTCGAAAAGAATGCGGAACTCTTGGAGAGCCTGCCGACACTGAATCCGTGTGAAGCCGGTTACTATACATCGGGCTTTGGTGTGCGCGTTGATCCGTTTACGAAGAAGGCGACGCACCACGACGGCATTGACTTCTCTGCACCGCGCGGGACTCCTGTGATTAGCACGGCGGCAGGCACGGTGATCTACGCGGGCCGCTATTACAACTATGGCCAGTTCATCGTGATTGACCATGGCGGCGGCTATCAGACGGCTTACGGCCACCTGCACAAGATTTCGGTGCGCAAGGGCCAGAAGATCTCGAAGGGCATGGTCATCGGCCAGGTCGGTTCAACGGGCCGTTCGACTGCGCCGCACTTGCACTATGAAGTGCGCGTGAATGGAGTGGCAGTCAATCCGCTGGACTATGTGTTTGAAGAAGTCGAATCCTTCCCAGGTTTCGCACGCACGGAAGCTCCGGCGGAAACTGCGGCCTCGGATGAGGTGGACGGATAGTAGTCCTGAGGAGTGTGGGCACTCCCAATCTTTAGATTTCGTAAGCCCGAAGCCGTGTGCTTCGGGCTTTTTTGCAGGTAAGACTTGCGACAACTCTTGAAGTGGCGTAAATTAAACATATTGGGCTTTGCCCTGGCGCTGGTGAGCCTGCTGTCGGCAGCGGCGGTACACGGTGCCGCGCCGCGCTGGGGGGCGGACCTGTCGTTTGCGGCAAAGCTTGAACACTTTGGAGCGACCTACAGCCGCGCCGACTCGACGCGTGATGCGCTCGAACTGATGCGCGGCGCCGGTGTGGATGTCTTGCGGTTGCGATTGTGGCACTCGCCGAATGAACCCTGGCACGGGATAGATTCCATGCTGGCATTGGCGCAGCGCGGCCACGATTTGGGCTTCGAGATTCTGCTCGACTTGCACTACAGCGACACGTGGGCCGATCCACTGCATCAAGAGCCGCCCGCTGCGTGGCAGGGCATGAGCTTTGCACAACTCGAAGATTCGGTCTATCGCTATACTAATGCCGTGGTGCGAAGATTCCGCGATGCGCATGTGCCGCTTGAAGAGATTCAAATCGGAAATGAAATCGGCGCGGGTATGCTGTGGAATTTCGGGCGGGTTGGCGGTGCGTTTGATACGCTGCAACAGTGGCAGCAGTTGACCGATTTGTTGAAAGCGGGTGTGCGCGGTGTGCGGGACAGTCTGCCGCAAAGCGAGTGGCCGCGAATTGTGATTCATCATCAGGAGGGCGGCGACAGCGCGGCCTGCCGATGGTTTTTCGATCACCTTGTCAGCGCCGATGTGCCGTTCGATGTGATTGGACTTTCGTACTATCCGTGGTGGCATGGCACGCTCGATGAACTCACGGCGAATGTGACAATGCTGGTCAATCGCTATGGCCGCGATGTACAGATTGTCGAGACGGCTTATCCGTACACCACGGGTTGGTGCGACGACGAAGCGAACGTCGTTGGCGACGATACGCCGATATTGCCCGCGTTTCCCGCGAGTGAATTGGGGCAGGCATTTTATCTCGGAAATCTGCGCGACCGCATCGCGGCGATACCGGGGCTTGTGAATCCGTTGATCTGTTTGTGGGAACCGGCGTGGATTCCTACGGATGCGTTTCCGTCACCGTGGGAGAATCTCGCGCTGTTTGATTGCGAGGGAGGAGCGCTGGCCGCGCTGGATGTATTCGGCGGATTGTCACCCAGTGGACTGACCATCTTCCCGGAAGGCAATAACATCTGGTTGCGCTGGAATGATGACGCGAATTTCTATTATCACATTTACGCCTATGATCCTGGCAGTGACGCGCCGCCGGAGCGCATTGGTTCAACGGCGGCTCACGAAATCCGTATTGTCAATGAATTGACACACCATGAACGCCGCTGCTATTTTGTGCGCGGCGCGACGACACCTTAACTCCATCAGATGATTTACGAATGCCATCCAGCTAACCCGAACGCGCGCGCGATTCAGAAAGCGATTGAAGCTCTGGAGCGCGGCGAGTTGATTGCCTATGCGACCGATACGGTCTATGGGCTGGGCTGTGATGTGCAAAGCAAGTCCGCGATGGAGCGCGCGCTGCAATTGAAAGGCTATTCAAAGTACCACGCGCTGTCGTTTTTGTGTGCCGACTTGTCCGATATCAGCACGTATGCCCGGATTGACACGCGCACCTATAAGATGATGAAGCGCTGCATCCCGGGGCCTTATACTTTTATTCTGCCGGCCACGCGTGAAGTGCCGAAGATTCTTCTGACCAAACAAAAGACCGTTGGAGTGCGCGTGCCTGCGCATCCAGTGTGTCAGGATCTCTTGAAGGCTTTTGGCAGACCGATTCTCTCAACGTCGGTGACCGATCGTGATGGTGACCCGATGCTTGACCCGAGCGAGATTCTGCATCATTGGGGAGAGTCAATTCCCGTCATCCTCGACAGCGGAATTCTCGACAGTGAAACCTCGACTGTCGTGGATTGCACGGATGCGGATAATCCGGTCGTGCTGCGCGAAGGCGCGGGCGATGTCAGTTTGATTTACTGAATTGAGCCAGTTGCTTGACCCCCCTAACCCCCCCGGAAGACCGGGGGGGAATGCAGAGACCCCCCCTAACCCCCCGCGCGTTCGCGAGGGGGAATCTGAAAGGATAGCCCATGAAGTACGGAGCGAAAAACAAAATTGAAGCGCGTGTCACCGAGGTGAAGCATGGTGACATTATGAGCCAGGCAGCCGTAGAAATCGCCGGGCCGATTCACATGAGTTCGGTGATGACGACGGACTCGATTAAAGAGCTTGATCTGAAGCCGGGCGATAAGGTGCGCGTGGTCGTGAAGGCGATACATGTGCTGTTGGTCAAAGAATAGCGCTTGACCCCCCCCTAACCCCCCCGGAGGACCGGGGGGGAACGCAGAGACCCCTCCTAACCCCCGAGGGCAGGGGGGGATGCAGAGACCCCCCTTTGTCCCCCCGCGCGTTCGCGGGGGGAAATAGACTTGTGACGACTCCTGATTTCACACAATTCACACGACGGGAACTGCGGCGGCGTGCACGTACGTGGTTTCCTGTCTTGGTGCGCTCGATGGCGATGCGCACTCTTTTGTATGTGATTGCGCTCTTGGTCGTGGGGGTGACGTGTCGGCCGTGGAATTGGGATTGGCTGAGGCCTGATGAAGCGGCTGAGATTGCCGAAGAGTTGCTGTACAAGCAAGGCGTCAAGCTCGACGAATACACGCTGATTCAGGCGGCAGAGTACCGACACGACGGCACATGGAATGCTGCGCGCGATGAGCAGGGCTTTGCCTACGCGCCCGCTGTGGGATATGTCAACCGCTACTATCATGTCGAACGGCGCGACGACAGTTGGACGATTCATGTTTCGCCTGCGGGAAAAATCTACAGCGTGCTGCATGAAGTGGATGACTTCGCGCCCGGTGCAAAGCAGGGAAAGACAGAGGCCTATTTCGCCGTGATGGAGCAGATGGCCACGGCAATGGGGATAGGCGCGGACAGGCTGACGTTGGTGAAAGACTCGCTGGCGCAAATGCCGCAGCGCTATGATTACTACTACACGTTCACCGACTCGCAGGCCTCGCCGCGCGCGGCATTCTATGATGTCAAGCTGTCGGGCGGCAAGCTGATTTCCTTCATCGTGCGCCCGGCTGCGGATGCGATTCCGATTTCGGCGCGGCCTCCCGGCTCACGTTTGCGGCTCCTGGCGTTTGCGCTGATTATCTTCGGCGTGTTCCAAATCATTCTGCATCACCGGCATCCGATTTCGTGGCGGCGCGGGTTGTGGTGGGGCGTAATTTCGATGCTCGTCGTGCTAATTGCGCGCGCCATGACGATGTCGCAGGCCACACTGCTGATCCCCGGTGGCAGTGAAGCCGAAGACTTTGTGCTGCGCGTTTCTTTAGCTGCGGCAGTGGATGCTCTGCAAACGGGCATTCTGATTACGCTGATTGTCGCTTCGGGTGAATCCATCTCACGCGATCTGATGCCGAACATCACAACCTTAACGCGCATCGCCCCATCGCATCGCGGGTGGACGGGCGCGTGGGTGCAATCGGCACGGTGGGCGCTGCCAGCCGCAGCGCTGTTCCTTTCAATTGAGGCGGCGTTCGGATACTGGGATGAAATCGGTGGGTTGGCCGGAGAAAGTCTCAGGCACATGGCCGAAGTCCTCACATCGCCGACGCCGATTATCGCTGCACCGATCTTCACTGCCAAGTCGGTACTGTGGGAGGAGATGGTGTTCCGGCTGTGGCTGTTTCCACTGCTCATCTTTTGGGTGCGCGGCACGCTGACCGCAATGCTGCTCATGGCAGGAACAGCGGCCTATTTCGTCGGTTTTGATACGTCCAATTGGCTGTCTGCGGGCGCGGCGCATTGGGTGGTCTGGTCGCTGATGGCCGTTTGGCTGTTCATGCGTGTCGGGATTTTGGGCGCGCTGCTGTTTCATGCGCTGGTGCTTGGCGGCTATCTGGCCTTAGCCCTCATTTGGACGGGCTTCGGAATGGCGGCGGGCGTAGCGTTTATCAGTCTCATGGTCGGGACGCTGGCCATCGTGGCCATTCGCGCTGAGTTCCTGCATTCCCGAAACACTGGAAATACTTGAAATTCTGAGCAAAAATGGCTAAACTAAGTACTTGCCCTACCTTTTTGTAGCCCTTCATTTTATTAGACTTACTGCCCCCTGTGAACATTCTACTGCTCCTCAAGGCCGTCGCGGACAGCGAGGCCAACATCAAGCCCAGCATGGACGGCAAGTCTGTGCACCTCGATGGCGTCACCTTTGTTCTCAATCCGTTCGATGAATTTGCCGTGGAAGAAGCCCTCAAGCTGCGCGATGCCGCCGGTTCCGGCGAGGTCGTGGCCGCGAGTTTGGGCGGGGACGATGTGCCCAAAGTGCTGCGCACCGCGCTGGCCATGGGTGTTGACCGCGGTATTCATGTTAAGGCCGATACCGGATTTGATGCGCTTGCTACGGCCAAAGCACTGGCTGCGGCGGCCAAGACGCAGACTTTTGATTTGATTCTGTGCGGCAAGTCAGCGATTGACTCGGACAACCACGGCGTCGGATTGATGGTGGCCGAACTGCTCGATCTGCCTTCGATCAGCGTGGTTGTCAAGCTCGACTGCAAAGACGGCAAAGTCGTGTGCGAACGCGAAGTCGAAGGCGGCATTGTCGTTGTCGAGTCGCCGCTGCCGTGTGTGGTGACAACGCAAAAAGGTTTGAACGAGCCGCGCTATGCGTCGCTTAAAGGTATCATGGCCGCCAAGAAGAAGCCGATTGACGAAATCGCTGGAGACGCCGGTGCGATTCAAGTCATTGCGCTCGAAGTTCTGCCCAAGCCCGAACGCCAGCCCGGTCAAATCCTCGGCAACGGCGTGGACGCGATTCCCGCGCTGATTCAGAAGCTCCGCGAAGAAGCGAAGGTGCTGTAAGGCACTCGGCGCATGATTCTCTCTCCGGCGGCGGCAATACAGGCTTTACGCGACGGCAACACGCGCTATGTGAACGGAACGCCGCTGCCGTGGCGCGCCGATGCGGCATTGCGCGCGAAGCTTGTGGAGAATCAGGAGCCGTTCGCGTGTGTCGTGACCTGTTCAGACTCGCGTGTGCCGCCGGAAATACTGTTTGACCAGACGCAGGGCGATTTGTTCGTCGTGCGCGTCGCGGGGACGCTCTTGACTCCTGAAGTTGTCGGCTCGGTCGAGTTCGCCGTGGAAGCGCTTAACGTCAAGTTGGTCGTCGTCATGGCGCATTCAAGCTGTGGCGCGATTCAAGCGGCTGTATCTGATCTGCCCTTGCGCGGCGCGGTGTCGGCCGTGATTGCGCGACTCGGAACCATCGTCATCAGCAAACGCAAGGAAGGTTTTAGCGGCGACGAACTGGCCGCTGAAGTCTCGCGCCAAAACACGCGCAACATCGTGACACAACTGCCGCAACAATCCCCCGCGATACTTGAAGCGCTCGAGATCGGCGGCATCGCGATTGTCCCCGCCTTCTTCGACGTCGGCAGCGGAGTCGTCCGCTGGAACGTCTGACCGTTACTCACCACTTTAGTTTTCCCCCTTTCACGATATCACCTTCGGCAGGACAACTCCCATGACCGACAACCGAACTGTTCACCATGTCGCCCTTGATCGCGCCGGAGCGTTTACCACGATCGCTGACGCCATCGCGCAAGCCACCGCCGGAGATGTTATCCAAGTTCATCCGGGAACCTATTCCGGCTCATTCACGATTGACCGCGATATCGAACTCGCTGGAGTCGGATCGCATGAAGATATCATGTTGACCACCGAACGTGATTCGGTGATTATCATTTCCGCCAACTCGGTCATCATGAAGAACCTGACCGTAATCGGCAAGGTGCGCACACAGCCGGTGATTCATATCAAATCGGGAAACTGTGACATGAAATTCTGCTCCATCGAGGGCGGGAAGTACGGCATCGCAGTGGATTCCGGTTCGCGAGTTGCTGTGGCGAATAGCTCAATCGCCGACTGCGAACGCGGCGCGATTTTCGGCAAGGAAGCGCTCGATGTGGTGCTGGACAATTCGCTGATTGAACGCATCGGCGGCAGCGGCGTCATCACGGAGAATTGCCACGAAGTCCGTATCCTGCACAGCACGTTCAGCGACACCACGCCGCACGCTATCGAAAGCATCGGCACGGGATTGTTTGAAGTGGTGGACACGGAGTTCGCGTCAATTTCGCATGCGCAGATTCTGGACAACTACAAACCGATCAAGTTTGATAACGAAGAGCGCTCGTGGTATGCGCGCAAGCAGGGTAATGGCGCTGATGCGTAAATTTGTCTTGATATTCCTGCTGCTTCTCGCAGCCACCGCTGCGGCGCAGACTCCGCTGTCGGATATCCGGCGGCAGCTTCTTCTTCCGGGCGACTCGGTGTCCATCGAGTTGTCGTTGATGAAAGGCGACGTCCTGCATTGGTCGCTGCTTCTGGAAGAAGGTCAGTCCGATGATGGCGAAGTCCGCGCCAGTGTCCAATCGAACCTGGGCGGAGAGCTGTGGACGCGGGCACTCGGCTCGGCGCGTGAAGATATTCAGGAAGAACTCAAGATTACGACCGATGCGCTTTACCGCATCGTGGTGCGCAAGGGCGGCAAGTTGTCGCGGCCCATTGTGCTGGCGGCGTGGCCGCAATTCGGTAAAGTCGGCCGCACGCCATTCCCGGTCAAGTCGGAGCAGAAAGATATCGTGACCATGGCCGCGGGCGACCGTTATGCTGTGGACTACGAATTCATGATGCCGGATACGACGCGCTTTGAAACAATTCTGAATCTTGAATTGCCATCAGATCTCGTGCGCTTTTGGGCCTCAACACCCGCGGGGGATTCACTGCCGGGTCGTGTGACCGTCAAACGCTGGCTGGGTGATGCGGGCACAATTTCATTCCGTGACCGTGCCAAACGCGGTGGCAGTTTTACATTGCGTCTTGAATGCGATATTCCTGAAGCCGGTGAAATCATCTTCCATCGCGCTCCGGGGCGCACGCCGCCCGAATGGTTGCCGCGAGAAGCGCGTGTCGCCACGCAGGTTGAGCACTCGCCGTGGCTCGCTGTGACCGTGCCGCCGTTTTCAACGTGGCGCGAAGGTGAAATTCAAAAAGAGACGCTGCCGCCAAAGGCAAAGTATGCCGCGCAGGGTTTGCGTGTTAGTGGCGTGGATTCGGTGACAGTAGCTGCATTGCGGCAGGTCTATGAACAGCGCGATTCGATCTATCTTGAACGCCGTGGCAGATTGAGTTCCGTCAGCGGATATGACTCGTCGTTCATTGAACACACGCTGGCGTTTGACCCGCCGAAGATGCATGTGCTCACTTCGACGCCGCTCTCCGGTGAACCCGAAGCGAAAGCGCCGACCAAGGCGTTGAGTTGGTTTGTGGAATCGGCATCGGGACGCGAAGCATCGGGTACGCTGTACGCTTGGCAGTATGATGAAGTAGTTCTGACCTATCCGAGTGCGCCAAACGATCCGTTCTGGGCCCGCGAGATGCTGCCGCTCTCCAAGAGTTTGCGCACGTCTACGCCAACATCGCGCGAGAATCCCAGCACGATTTCGCTGCCACCCGCGGCTTCTTTGCGCGCCAAGCAAACGTCATTCGACGGCCGTCCGGTCCGAGATGACAGCCGCCGCATGCTTGGGTTGTTCTTCCACAACACCACATCAGAAACGGTATATCTCGCCTACCGAGTCGCATTGCCGATTGAGCGCACCGCGATTAGTTCGTTCAAGAAATGGCCGAAGGCCGCGCGCTGGGCGATAGGTGTCGCGGTTGTCTGCGCCATTATCGGCGGCTTTGCAATTTGGGAACTGAGGCAACGCGACAAGCGCCGCCGCAAGCAGGCTGAAGAATACGCGCAGGAACTCGAAAGCGCGCGGCAGGTGCAGCAAAAGCTCTTGCCCAAGGGGCCGATGGAAGTGCGCGGTTTGCAAGTGCTCGGCTTGCACCAGAGTATGCAATCGGTCGGCGGTGACTACTACGACTTTTTCCCGCTGGAAGACGGGCGCGTGCTGCTGTGCGTGGCGGACGTGGCCGGTCATGGATTGCCCGCTGCGTTGTTGATGTCAAATCTTCAAGCAACGTTGCACGCGATTGCCAATCAGCGCCGGCCCGTGAATGAAATGGTCGCGCTCTTGAACAACGAAATGGTGCGGCGCACGAGCCCGGACCGTTTCGTGACGATGATGATGGCCGAAATTTCGGCTGACCGCTCGATGCTGACGATTTGTAATGCCGGTCACAATCCCGGCTATCTGATTCGCAAGCACGGCGGCATCGTGGAACTCGACGCGGGCGGTATCATGCTCGGTGTGATGGAGATGTTCCCGTATATTCACATGGAGTATTCGCTCGAACCGGGTGACTTGCTCGCGTTCTACACCGACGGCATTCCCGAAGCGGAAATCGGATTTGAAGATATGTTCGGCTACGAGCGGCTGCAGTATTTCCTGTCGGAAAACCGCGACAAACCGCTGCCGGATATTGCCCAGCTGCTCTTCCAGCGCGTGACGCCGGACAACACAAGCCTCGGCGACGACATGGCCGTGGTGTTGGTGCGCATTGCGTTGGGAAGTAAAACGGAAATCGGCAAAAGCGACAAGGCCACGGCGTAACTTTTCAGCGAGCAGCATGCGCGCACTCATCACCGGCATCACGGGGCAGGACGGCAGCTATTTGGCCGAACTGCTGCTTGGCAAAGGCTATCAGGTCTTTGGCATGGTGCGGCGCAGTTCGGGTGATAATCTCGGGCGCATCGAGCATTTGCGCGACAACCTGACGCTGCTGGAAGGCGATCTGCTCGATACGAATTCGCTCAGCACTGTCGTTTCTACAGCGAATCCCGATGAAATCTACAATCTCGCCGCGCAAAGTTTTGTTCCCTCATCGTGGTCACAGCCGAATCTGACGGCTGAATACACCGCGCTCGGCGTGACGCGCCTGCTGGAAGTCATCCGGCAAGTGAATCCCAAGATCCGCTTCTATCAGGCGTCGTCGTCGGAGATGTTTGGCAATGTGCGCGTGTCGCCGCAGAACGAACTGACGCCGTTCTATCCGCGCAGTCCGTACGGTGTGGCGAAAGTTTATGGCCACTACATCACGGTCAATGCGCGCGAGAGCTATGACCTGTTCGCGGTGTCGGGGATTTTGTTCAATCACGAATCTCCGCGGCGCGGTAAAGAGTTCGTCACACGCAAAATCACGCGCGGCGCGGCGGCCATCAAGCTGGGACTCGTGGACGCGCTGGAATTGGGCAATCTTGATGCGCGGCGCGACTGGGGTTTCGCGGGCGAATATGTCGAATCCATGTGGCGCATGCTGCAGCACGATACGCCGGAAGATTTTGTCATCGCCACAGGCACGACGAATACCGTGCGCAGGTTTTGTGAGCTTGCGTTCGGTGAATTGGGACTTGACTACGAACGATACGTGCGCGTAAATCCAAAGTTTGTCCGGCCTGTGGATGTGGACCTTTTGATTGGCGACGCGAGCAAGGCGAAGAAGCTGCTCGGCTGGGAAGCTCGCGTGCAGCTTCCTGAACTCGTGAAGATGATGGTCGCGCAAGACCTCGCCGAACTCGAAGCCGGTGCGAACGATTTTCCGCGTCCGGAGTAACCCCTCTGTTTTCAAATTTCTAATTTCACATTTCTAATTTCTCTCCTCGATGATTCTCGTTTTCTGTGATTCCAAGGGCGGCAAGCTGAAGCCGTCGGCGCGCGAAGCCGTTTCCGGTGCGCACAAGCTCGCGCAAATGCTTTCGACAGATGTGGTGGCCGTAACGTTCACCGAATGCTCCGATGCGGCGACGCTCGGCGCGTTGGGCGCGAAGAAAGTCATTCAATTGACCAATCCTGAATTGGCGCAATATTCTTCCGAAGGCTACGCGCAAGCGGCGGCGGAAGTCATCAAAGCCAATTCACCTCAAGCGGTCGTGTTGAGCGCGAGTGCGCAAGGCAAAGATTTTGCTCCGAGACTCTCGGCACGTGTCAATGCACCGCTACTCACCGATTGCACCGATTTGAAGGTGGATGGCAATGCAGTCTGTGCACTCCGTCCGATTTATGCAGGGAAGGTGCTGCTGTGGGCGAAGGTCACCGGCCCGTTCTGTATCTTGAGCTTGCGTCCGAAAGCGTTCCTGCCCGTTGAAGTGGGCGGCAGCACCGAAGTCACGAGCACGAGCGTGGCGCTCGATGCCTCGAAGATTCGCGCGAAGATTGTCGAAGAGAAAATGCAAGAAGGCGGCATGGTGGATGTCACCGAAGCGGATGTCGTCGTCAGCGCGGGTCGCGGTATGAAAGGCCCTGAAAATTGGAATCTGATTGAAGATCTCGCCAAATCGCTCGGTGCGAGTATCGGCGCTTCGCGCGCGGTGGTCGATGCCGGATGGCGCCCGCATCATGAGCAGGTCGGTCAGACCGGTAAGGTCGTTGCGCCGAGCCTGTATGTCGCCGTCGGTATCAGCGGCGCGATTCAGCACGTCGCGGGCATGAGCACCAGTCGCACGATTGTCGCCATTAACAAAGATGCCGACGCGCCGATCTTCAAGCTCGCCACCTACGGTATCGTCGGTGACGCGTTCGAAGTTCTGCCCAAGCTGACAGAAGAGATCAAAAAAGTCAAATCTGAGTAGGGGCGGAACATGTTCCGCCCGCCAGCGTAGGTAGTTTTGCCTTGAGTCACGCTAATTCCCTGAAAGAGAGGGAGCCATGCGTCGGACTGCATCTTGGATTGCTTGCTGTATGGTCGTCTGCGCGGTCGCAGGATACGCGCAGGAATGGGAACGGGTGTCGTTTTTGTCGCCCTCTCGGACGATGGTTGATGTAAAAGTGCTGTCGAACGGCAGAATCATTGCCGTTGGTCTTTACGGCGCGATTATTCAGTCTGACGATCGCGGTGAATCGTGGACACCTGTCTATTCAGGCGTTCGGAATAACTTGCGGCGACTTGAGCATGTTGACAGCATGCATGTCTGGGCCGTCGGAGAGTTTGGAGTAATACTCTATTCAAATGATGGCGGCACGAGTTGGGAGAGACAATACTGCATTGGGCAGGAACATCTGCGGGACATTGACTTCGTAGATTCGTTGCACGGATTCATTGTTGGTGAGCGGGGGTGCTATTATCACACGTCCGATGGTGGCGCGACATGGCCAGGGTATATTGATGTTGATGCGCCGCACCAAAACGATCTTCTGAGCACTGCCTTCGCCGACTCACTGCATGGCGTAGCCGTGGGCGGTCAGTCAAGATCGCAATCTCCACGAATTCGCGTCACGAATGACGGCAGCCAAACGTGGACTTCCATCAACGTGCCCTATTTGGGTTGGTTAGCCGACGTCGAGTATCTAGGAAATGATCGCTATATCGCCGTTGGTCGACACCACATGATCCTGCGCTCGGAAGACGGTGGCGAATCCTGGATCACCGACACGACTTGGTATAACGACAGTCTTGAAGCGTTTCGTTCCGTTGATTTCTTGGATTCGCTATATGGTGTTGCTGTCTCCGACAGCGGACTATTGATTCGCACGGAAGATGGGGGTTTGAACTGGGATACCATTGGATTTTCGATCGGCGGGCATCAGTCACTGAACGTTTTGTCTCACGATACTTTGCTGACATCAGCGGGACGAGTTCGCTTTTCGTACGATGGCGGCGCAACATGGATTCAAACGGCAACCATCCCCAAAGGGAATATTCTCGACGCTGAATTCTTGACAAATGACTTCGGCTGGTTGTTGCTCGATGAGAATCGGCTTTGGCGCACCAGCGATGGCGCGACATGGAATGAAATTCAATTCGAGCTGGCCGACACATTGACTGCGATTGATTTTGTCAATGACACTCTCGGTTTTGGGTGTGCCGACAATTCTTCCATCTATCGCACGTCGGACGGCGGCCTCACGTGGGAAGCGCGCGATGCGGGAACCCACTATCCTGTTCATGCCGTACAGATGGCTAATGAATTGCGTGGTTGGACCGTGTGCGATGCCGGAGTCATTGTTGGCACAAACGATGGCGGCGAGACCTGGCAGGCGGAATCACTCGACGACGGCGGCTTCCTGACCAGCATTGCTGTCCTGGACAGCCTCCATGCGTGGGCTGTAGGTGCGGGTGGCACATTGCGGCGCACGACAGACGGGACAACTTGGGAAAGTCTGCCGCAGATCGCGGCCGAGGACTTTTATGGTCTTTTCTTCTTTGACACTCTAACTGGATTCGCCGTCGGTGGTAACGGTGCAGTTTACAAGACCACAGACGGTGGTGAATCGTGGCTCGGGCAGAACATTCCTTGGGTCACAACACTGTTCGCGGTAGGATTTGCGAATGTGTTGGATGGTTGGGTTGTGGGTGAGTGGGGAGTTGTATTTCGGACTCATGATGGCGGGCAGACATGGCAGCAAGTCTATGTACCGGATATCTACCACCTGTATGACCTCTATATATCGCCGACGCGCGGTTGGGCTGTCGGGGTGAGTGGCGTAGTTTTGCGCTCGGACTATATACTTCCTGCAGAAGAAGATGTTGAGCCGCTCACACCCGCAAGCTACGCCCTTTCCGTCTTCCCCAACCCCTTCAATTCCACCGCGACGGTGCAATTTGAGTTACCGCACGCGGCGCGCGTTGAACTTAGCTTGTTTGATATTTTGGGACGTCGTGCTGTGACGTTATCCGATCAGGCTTACGCCGCGGGCGCACACACGCTCGCGCTCGAAGCCGACCACCTGGCGACTGGACTCTACTTCATGCATTTGCGATCCGCCGAATTTTCCACCACCCGCAAACTGCTGCTCGTGAGATAGCGAATTACGCTTGGCCCCTCGCGCACGAAAACTCATCATACAAAACAAGAGCTTACATCTGGGAACTTTCGAGCCTGCCCAAACGTTCAAGAGGTTTCCCCCCCGCCGTGCCGCTCGCTGACCTCGTGAACTCGGGTGCATGCAAAAACCTAAGTCCTTGATCCCCAGATACTCTCGTTCCGACAATTGTTAGCGCCGAACGAAAAAACACCCGCTTAAGATCTCCGATACCTCCCTTTCCGGAGCAATCACTTTGACCAAAAGCCTCTTCACTGCCCTCACCTTCATCCTGCTCTGCTCCGCTGTGACCGCGCAAACGCTCGATTCACTGCGCATCGCGGCGCAGACCGCTGTGGACGAAGGACGCTTTGAAGAAGCCGAACTGACGGCCTTGCGCGGATTGCGCGCGGCCGAGAGCGTGGATGATCTCGCAGAGATCCCCTTCCGCTTTGTGCTGGCCACCATATATGTGGCGCGTGAACAGCAAGGGTTTGCCCTGTCCGAGTTCCGCCGCATCATCGCCATCAATCCCGCGTTTGAAGTGGACCCCGTGCTCACCTCACCGAAAATTGTTACGGTGTTCGGGCAAGCCAAACGCGAATATGTGGAACAGGTGCTCTCGCAACCGGAAGCCTTTCGCCTACCCGAAGCCGACGCGAAACTCTCAGCTTCATGGCGCAGTGCGATTCTGCCCGGTTGGGGTCAAGTCTATAAACAGCAGCGCGTGAAAGCCACCGTGTTCGGCGTCCTGCAAGCGGTGACGCTGACAGCGTTCGTGATTTCCATCATCGAAACCAATTCACGCAAGAACGACTATCTCGACGTCAACGTCTATGGCAGCCCGCTGCTGGAAGAGCGCTACAACGACTACAAAAGCGCTTACCGCACGCGCAACATCCTCGGCTACCTGACGCTCGGCATCTATCTGACGAACTACTACGACGCGCTCTACGCGCCGGTGAGGAAGAATACTAAGCCTTGAACATCGTCTTTGTCGGCCCCGCGTGGCCGTACCGCGGCGGCATCGCGGAAACGACGAACGCACTCTATCAGACGTTCGTCGAGCGCGGACACAACGTCCACATCGTCGGCTTCAAGAAGCAGTTTCCCAAACTGCTCTTTCCCGGTCAAACACAGCTTGATACGTCGCGTGATCTGGCGCTGCCCTCCGAGCGCGTGCTGATTCCGTGGCTGCCGCACACCTGGCCCGCGACGGCCAACGCGATTCGCAAACACAACCCCGATCTGATTGTCTTCAAGTGGTGGATTCCGTTCATGGGTCCCGCGTTCTGGGGTGTGTCGAAATTTCTGGGCAGCGAGTACATCAAGAAAACAGCCTACGTGTGCCACAACGTGCTCCCGCACGAGAAGCGCTTCGGGGATTTGCTCTTCACCAAGATGGCGCTGGGCCGCAGCGCATTGATCATGACCTTGAGCATGGCCGAAGCGGACACGGCGCGTAGGCTCTTTCCCGATTGGAAGCCCGAGCAGTTTCGCCCGACGCCTTTGCCGGTGTATGAGTGCTACGAGCCGTTCACCGAAGGTGCCGCCGCCGCGCGCAAGAAGCTCGACATTGACGCCAAGAAGCTCCTGCTCTTTTTCGGTCTGGTGCGGCATTACAAAGGCGTGGACGTACTCCTGCGCGCGATGCCGGAAATTATTCGCCGCGATCCTGAGATCAAGCTCGTCATCGCGGGTGAATACTACGACGAGCGCGAGAAATACGAAAAACTGATTGACGAGTTGGGCATTCGTGAGCACGTCATCGTGCGGCCATACTTCATTCCATCGCACGAAATCGGGACCTACCTTGCCGCCGCGGATTTGAACATTCTGCCCTACCGCCATGCCACGCAATCAGGAATTCTGGTTACAGCTTACTCGCACGGCTGTCCGGTGTTAGTGACCCGAGTAGGAGGTTTGTCAGAAGTCGTGGACGAAGGCAAGAGCGGGTTCGTCGTCGAAGCCGAAAACCCGCAAGCCATTGCGGATACGGTCGCAAAATTCTACGCCACCGGCGGCCGCCCAACCTACGAAGCCCACGTCCGCGAAAAAGCCAAAGAGTTCTCATGGCACCGGCCCTGTGAGATATTAGAAGAGTTCGCCGGCGCACAGGCCTGACGGTATCATTCCGATTTCATACCTCATACCTCTTACCTTCCCTTGTCTGACCACGCCATAGATTACGATCCCGTTAAAGCGTCGCTGGGCCGAGTCGTTGCCCGGCAGCCGCTGTTGCGCCGTTTATTTTACACGATGCTGGGCGCACTGTTCCTGCGCAACTGGTACATTCGCCGTGAGCTGAACCGCATTCGCAATACAAAAACGAAGTGGAATATCTTCGATGCCGGTTCAGGATTCGGCCAGTTCTCCTACAAGATGGCCAAGACGTTCCCCAATGCCACCGTTTATGGAATTGATGTCAAAGAAGAGCAGATCGAAGATTGCACTTGGTTCTCAAAGGCTGTGGGTCAGACGAATGTCCAATTTGAACTCGGCGACTTGGTCGAGTACCGCAAGCCGGACAGCTACGATCTGATTCTCAATACCGACGTGCTTGAGCATGTGCTGGAAGATGAGAAAATGTGGGCGAATTTCTTTGCCAGTCTGCGCAGCGGCGGCTACATGATCGCCACGACGCCAAGCTCCAGCGAGGGCGCGCGCGAATATGCGCCAGGCGATATTTCAGTCATCGGCGAACACGTGCGCGAAGGTTACACCAAGCAGGAGTTCATGGATAAAGCAGCGCGCGCGGGATTTCAGATCGAGCGCTTGGACTACACCTACGGCTCACCCTGGGGCGCACTGGCTTGGAAGCTCTTGCAGCGCTTCCCGATGAGCCTGTTGTCCGTATCAAAATTCTTCTTCGTCATCGTCGTACCCTGGATCATCATCATTTATCCGCTGGCCGCATTCGCGATGTGGATGGATATGCAGACGAACAACCCGAAAGGCGGCGGCTGGATCTTCGTCGGACGCAAACCTTAACAATTCGTTGAAGCGAACCGAATTTGAGCGGGGTGGTTTTTTGAAACCACCCCGTTTTGTTTTTCTGACACGTTGGCGATTTAATACGCTCACAACGCAAATTGCCCACCCGGTTGATAACGCGCAACGCCTATCAACCAATGGTTGAGAAAGCGCCACACGGCCACTCAGGGTCGGCAATCCAACTGCAAATTCTCCATGTAATTCGTTGGCTCAGTTGCGTTTTTTCACTCTGGCCTTTGGCTTGCCAAAAGCAGTACCGTCAGATGGAAAAACACATGCATGCACGAAATTGTGCGAGGAGAATGAAAATGAAAAACGTATGGATGATCCTGACCCTGTGCGGGTTGCTTACCGGCGCGGCGACGGCGCAAGACTTTAACCTGCTCGTCCTGCCCAATTTTGACGGTCAGCAGTTCGCGACAGTCGCGTGGGGTGACGTGGACAACAACGGCTACGCGGATCTGTTCTGCGGCGGCACGGGGACTACCGTCAGCAAACTGTTCCTGCATACGGAAGAAGGATGGAACGATGCGGCCCGTTTGTACGATATGCCGGAAATCACCGACGTGCGTACCGCCCGCCTGATTGACTACAACAACGACGGACTGCTGGATTTGTTCTGCCTGACCAACACCAGTCCGAGCGTCGTGCTGTTCCGTCAAACGGAAAGCCAGCGCTTCCAGCCGGTGTCGCTGAACCTCGATGAGCAAACGGATATCGTGCGCTCGGCGGTTTGGTGTGATGCCAACGAAGATGGGCAACTCGACCTGCTGCTCAGCAACCGCTCGGGCACCGACCCTTCGGCCGTATTGCTGGTGGCAAGCGAAGATGAAATGATCGAAGACCGCGCTGCGGACGGCCCCTTCGCCGAAACCGGCATTCTGCAGATCAGCACGGTGGACTTCGACAAGGACGGCGACCTCGACTACTTCATGACGAAAGACGACGGTTCGCTCGCTCTGTGGGTTGATCTTGGCGGCGTGTATCAGAACATCGCAAGCGACTTATACTTTCCCAACAAGATCGGCATGTCCGGTATTACGTGGGCCGACTTCAACCGTGACGGCGCTCTCGACATCTTCACGAGCGGTTCTGAGAAGGATAACTGTATCTACTACCAGGGAGCCGGCCACAACGGCCCGACAAGCAACTTCTACAACGTGTCCGAAATTACCAATATGCGCACCTTGGCGCAAGGCGCTAAGAACGCGCACACCGTGGACGCGAACGCTGACGGACGCACGGACTTGTTTGTGATCAATCAGACCGGCGGCATTTTGATCTACAACACCGCGAACGGCTGGGAACTCGCGTCGCATCGCAACGCCTTGATGCAGCCCTACCTGCGGACCGTCGCAAGCGCATGGGCTGATTTCGACAACGACGGCGACATGGACGTCGCGGTTGTGTCGGAAACCGGTTATGTCCGCGTGTTTGCCAATGGCGCCGATCGTTCGCGCGAATACGTCGGCCTGAAATTGTGCGACGCCACCGGCAGCGCACCGGTGCTGAACTGCTTGGTCACGGTTCAATTTGAATCGGGCAAGCAGTGGGCGGCCTCTTCGATGTACGATGCTACTGTCGGCGGCGACGATTTAACCCGCCTTCTCTACAGCCCGACGTCATTGCATAACGAACAGTGGGTAATCTACGTGCAGTGGCCGAACGGCGCGGTCAGTCATTACACGCAAAATGACCTGCCGCTGAACGGGACGCACACGCTGTGCATGCCGATGCAGCCGGCTATTGAGGCGCCAATCGGCGGAATCGTTCCGCTGACGGTGTCTGAAGTGAACAATTATCCGAACCCGTTCAACCCGACGACGCAGATTACCTTCAATCTGAGCGAAGCGGCGGACGTAACCTTGACTGTGTTTAACCTGCTTGGCCAGGAGGTCGCAATCCTGGCGCGTGGCAACTTCAACGCCGGACAGCACTCCCTGGCGTTTGACGCGGCCGCGCTGCCCTCCGGTCTCTATCTGGCGCGCTTGGACACGCCGGCTGGATCGGTCGTGCACCGGATGCTTCTGACCAAGTAGGCTGGGCCTTGAGCAAGCCCGAGGCTGCACGGGACCCCTCCCTTTCCGTGCCGCCCACAACTAAGCCCCGCGCCCCTACGCGCGGGGCTTTACTTTTGGAGCGTGGCGCAAGACACGCCGCGCCCTTGATTTCCCGCCAGAATTGCCGTAGCTTTCTGGTCACACTTGCGTCTGGAGGGACAAGCAACGTGCTCGAAAAACACTTCACCAAACTGCTCGCTCTGCTCGCCGGAGTGTTCGCCGTGGTCCGCATCGTGTCCTACCGGACGATCGCGGACTCGATTGTCACCAAAATTCCCGTCCTCGACAGTGAAACCTACTTCAAGTGGGGCTACCAGCTGTCCCAAGGCGCCGGACATCCGCCCGGCCCGTTTTGGCTCGGGCCGGGCTATGCGCAGTTCATCGGCTGGGTCTTCTCGCTGACCGGCGACATCTCGCCACAAATCGTGTTGATTGCCCAGCTTTTGCTGTCTTGCGCCACGTTTGTATTGCTGCTGCTCGTCACGCGCAAACTCTTCGGCAATGCGGCGACGGTTGCGGCCGGTGTCTTGGGGATTCTCTATGCGCCGTGGCTCTATTTTGACGGCGTGCTCATTTCCGCGTCGTGGATATTGTTCCTGAACGCGGCGATGCTCTTTTTCTTGATTGTGCATGGCGGCGCGACGGAAGATGAACCACGCAACATCTGGGCATGGGCCGTTGCGGGTGGTTTGTGCGCGCTTTCGGCGATTGCCCGGCCTTCGGTACTGCCATTCGCAGTGCTTCTGCTGGCTTATCTCTTCTGGCGCGTGTGGAAATTGCAGATTAAGCCCGTTTTCCCCGTGGCGTTTCTACTCGCGCTGGTGATTGTGCATCTGCCCATCAGTCTGCGCAACAGCGCGGAGGGCGGCAATCCGGTGTTCGTCACCGCATCAGGCGGCGTCAATTTCTTTATCGGCAACCGCGAAGGCGCGACCGGTGTCTATGACGCACTGGACTTCATCCAGTCTTTCCGTGCAGGTGATGAAGCCGAAGGATACCGCCAGGAAGCGTCACGCCGTGTGGGTCGGCAAGTGACGCTGCCGGAAGCCGCAGACTATTGGCAAGGCATGGCTTTGCGCGATGTCTTCGCCGACAAGATGGCATGGGCCGGTGTGCTCTTCAAGAAGTTGTGGTGGACACTTCGCAATGAAGAAGTGGCCAACAACTTCTCATTCCGCGCATTTCAAATGGTCAATAGCACTGTGGCTGCGCTGCCGTTCCGGTGGGGTGTGCTGCTGCCGTGTGCGGCGGCGGGATTGCTATTGTGCTGGAGCATGCGGCGCAACCTGCTCTTGTTCGGATGGTATGCCGCGAGCTATGTTATTACCATCCTGATTTTCTTCTCGTCATCGGAGTACCGTTTCCCGCTGATTGCTGTTTTGTTGCCGCTGGCTGGGGCGGGCGTCGCGCAGATCATCGAAGGCATTCGGGCAAAGCAGTTCAAGCTGGTGACGTTGGCGCTCGTGTGTTACGTTGGCGTTCTGATGGCCGCCAATGCGCCGTCCAAGGAAGCTGCTGACCGGGTTTATCCGCGCGTGGATTTTGCCAACATCGGTTCGATGGCGATGGGCTATCAAATGTGGCCCGAGGCGCTGGCGATGTTTTCACGCTCGCTGGCGATTGATCCGAATTTCACACCTGCCCGCATCCATCTTGCCGATGTGTTGTGGGCCACGCGCAACTTTGATCAGGCGCGCGAAGAATACGCGCGCGCAGGCGTTTCTCCGCCGGACAGTCTCTCCGGTGCGCCGCTCGATTCTTTGCGCACGAAGCTGGACAGTGTGCGCACGGCGCAGGGGGACTCGGCAGCTCTGGCTTTACTTGACCGAGAAATTCCGCATCCCGAGAGTCTGGCAATCCGCGATCTGTGGGTTGAGCGTGCGCGCTTGCAAGCCGCCTCCAAAAATTTCGGCGGCGCATATCTCTCGATGCTTGAAGCACACAAACTCGATCCCGATGATCCCGAGTGGCTGTTCTGGGCGGCAGAGTATATTCTCGAATTGGACTTCCCCAATCAGGCCGACTCTCTCTATCAAGCCGCCATTGACCGCTATCCGGCCTATGCTCCCGCGCGCATCGAAAAGGGATTCCTCGCGCTGGAAGTGGGGAACATTGACGAGGCTGTCCGGCAATCGCGGGAGTTGGACAAGATCGAGATTCTCAACGACTCCGTGAAGGCAATGGCCGACACACTCGATGCCGAATTGCGGAAGGTGAACTGGTAAGGTGATCATGGCAAAGACAGAAATGTCCCGGCTTTTGGCCGGGATTTTTCTTGTTTTGTCTTGACTTTCGCCTGTTCGAGTTGTATATTTCGATGTATCGAATTAAGGAAATCGAGTTGTGAAAGAACTTTCCAGCGCGGCAGAGGATTGTTTATTATTTGCTTACAGGCTCTCTGAGCGAGGAGACGAGCTGTCCATTTCGGCTCTCGCCCGAGGTCTGGGGCTGACGGACTCGACCGTGACGGCCATGATCCAGAAGCTGGCTAAACAGCATCTGGTCAATCACGTCCCGCGCCGGGAGATTAGTCTGAGCGAGTCCGGAGCCAGCCTGGCCCGCAGCTTGATCCGCCGCCACCGGCTGATTGAGACTTACCTTCATAATAAGCTGGGCTACACCTGGGACGAAGTCCACGACGAAGCCGAGCGGATCGAACACGCCGTTTCGGAAAAATTTGTTGAGGCGATTGACCGCGAGTTGGGATTTCCGAAGTTCGACCCGCACGGCGATCCCATTCCCGATGCGCAAGGCGTTAGTGCCGTGCGCAAGCTGCGCAAACTCTCGGAGATGCACGTGGGTGAATACGGCAAGATCGCGCGCGTCATTGAAGGCAAATCCGATGCGCTGTTGTATCTCACCAAGCTCGGCATCACGCTTGGCACGGATGTCGAAGTGACCTATGCTCCGGCGCAAGACGAAATCGTGCATATCTCCGTCGAGGGCGTGCAGCGCACGCTCGGCGCGGCGGTTGCCGCGAATATTTTGGTGGAGTAAATACACATGACAAAATATTTTCTATCATGAGCACTCGTCCACCACAAGTCTCGCTGTCCGAAGTTCATCGGTCGGTCGAGATTCCCCAAAAGACGACGCTAATCCGGCGGCTGTTTGCGTTTGCCGGGCCGGCGTATTTGGTGAGCGTGGGTTATATGGACCCCGGCAATTGGGCTACCGACCTCGAAGGCGGCTCCCGCTTCGGCTATGCGCTGATCTGGGTGCTCTTGATGAGCAACCTGATGGCTGTGCTGCTGCAAGCGTTGTCGGCGCGGTTGGGCATTGTCACCGGCACTGACCTCGCACGCGCCTGCCGTGTAAACTACTCGAAGCCTGTCTCGGCGATACTCTGGTTCGTCTGTGAAATTGCGATTATCGCCTGCGACCTTGCTGAAGTTGTCGGATCGGCAATCGGTTTGCAACTCCTTTTCGGCATTCCCTTGTTATGGGGTGTGCTCATCACCGCCATTGACGTCTTCCTGCTCTTGCTGTTTCAGCATCTCGGGATCCGCAAGGTTGAGGCCTTTGTGCTCACATTGGTTGCAACAATCGGCATTTGCTTTCTACTGGAAATGACGCTGGCCAAACCGAGTGTCGTCGGAATATTCAGCGGCCTGATGCCAACATTGACAGGCGAAAGTCTGTATGTTGCCATTGGTATTTTGGGCGCGACGGTGATGCCGCACAATCTCTATCTGCACTCGGCGCTCGTGCAAACGCGCGCCGTGGGCTACAATCCCAACAGCATTCGACAGGCTTGTAAATACAACTTGATTGATTCGGCGATTGCGCTGAACGCGGCGTTTTTTGTCAATGCGGCGATTCTGATTCTGGCGGCGGCGGTGTTCTACAAGAATGGCATCGAGGTCACCGAAATTCAGCAGGCGCACGAACTGCTCGCGCCGCTCTTGGGTGTCAAGGTCGCCAGCACGGCTTTTGCCATCGCGCTGTTGGCCAGCGGACAGAGTTCCACTTTGACGGGCACACTGGCGGGACAAGTGGTGATGGAAGGCTTTCTGAACCTGCGCATTCGTCCGTGGCTGCGCCGCTTGATTACGCGGTCATTGGCGATCATTCCTGCCGCCTTGACGATTGTGGTCTTAGGTGAGCAGGGAACGTATCAACTCTTAATTCTATCGCAAGTCGTGCTCTCGATGCAGTTGCCGTTTGCGGTCGTGCCGCTGATTCAATTTACGAGTGACCGCCGCTTGATGGGTGAGTTCGCCAGTAAGCTGTGGGTCAAGATTCTCGCATGGTTGGCGGCGACCGTCATCATCGGTTTGAATATTTGGCTGGTCATCACAACGCTGGGCGAGTGGATTGCATCGTCGCCGCAAGGCATGTTGTGGTATCACCTGTTGGTCGTCGGCGCGGCAGTTGGATTAGGAATCTTACTTGCTTATTTGATTACGCTGCCGTTCTTCAGGCGGTTCGCGCATGTGGACGTGTCGGCCGTGCCCGCCTTCGAGTTTCCTGAACCTGCGGCAACGCGGTACGGCCGCATCGCGGTCGCGCTGGAAGGTTCGGCCAATGACCGCGTGCTGATTGCGCAGGCGATGAACATGGCCAAACAGCACCAAGCGGAACTCCTGCTTGTGCATGTCGCTGATACAGTAGGACCGCGAGTCTGGCAACAGGAGTCGGGTGACCGTGAAGTCCTCGCCGATGAAATCTACCTGAAAAATCTTCAGACGGAGTTGGAGAAGCGTGGCTTGGTCAGCAAGCCCATATTGGGCTACGGCAATCCGCCGGAGGAAATCGTGCGCCTGGTCAAGCAGGAGAAGGCAGAATTCCTGATTATCGGCACCCACGGCCACAGAATCTTCAAAGACATCTTGCTCGGCGCCACGGCGGACAAGGTGCGGCACAGCATTGATATTCCGGTCTTCATGGTGCGCGTGGATTCGTAGCCCAGTCGCCGCACAGGGCACCGGCCGCCCGAAAGGAGACAAGCCATCCAATACGGCGCACGCACGGATTGCATCTTCTCGCCTCTCTTTTCATCATGCCCTTGCCAGGGGTTCCAAGCGGAACCCCTTTTCCTTGTGCGTGCATTATTTTCAATGTAAATAAAAACAATAACTTGGCTATCCGCTGCGGGGAAATTCTTGGGAATCGAATTGTGCCATGTTTTCGGGTGTGCTGTTTGCTATTTCTGCATTAGTCCTTGAAAAGCCCTCAGAAAGGGCTATATTATAAGACTACAGACATTTCCCTCGGAATCTATCACATAGGACTGGCAACGGAGGATCTATGAATCGTCACCTAAGAACCTTTTTTGTGATCGTAGGCTTGCTGACTTTGGTTGTTACGGCCACGGCAGCACAGCGTCAGTGCGTCATTATTGATGCATTTACACAGTGGAACTGCCCTCCGTGCGCAGCTTGGAACCCGACGGAACGTGCCGTGCTGGAAGGTATGACGCGCGATACCGTGATCTCTATCAAAACTCACGGCTGGTGGCCCGGTCAGAACAATGACGCGTTCCATCTTTACAACGTGTCCGAATCTACGGCCCGCATCAACTACTACGGCGTTAACGCGGTGCCCATGGGTTTCGCTGACGGCACAATTAATTTCGGACAGAGCGCTGCGAATTTGCGCAATGCGGTCCGCACCCGTTACGGCACTGAATCGCCGTGCTCGATTGACGACATGGTGGCTTTGGCGGCTGCGCCGAACAGCATTCAGGTCGTCGGTACGATTAACGCGGATGTCACGATGACGAACGCCCGTCTGTACGTGGTTTTGATTCGCGACGAAGTGACCTACACGTCGCCCCCAGGTTCGAACGGCGAAACCTATTTCCCCGACATCTTCACGGATGCCACGCCGAACTTCAATGTCGGTACGCTGATTGACGCGGCACCGGGCGATCCGTATGAGTTCAGCGTCAGCCTGGTCAAGGACCCGGCGTGGGACGTCGAAAATCTCACCATCATTGCATTCGTACAGAATAATTCCACGCGCGAAATCCTGCAAGGTGCGTGGGTAAATGTCTCCGAAGAATATGCCTTCGGCACCACCAACGACAACCCGGCTCAGGCCGTTATCGGCACGAGCAACGGCGCGCAGGATTATCTCATCGGCTTGAGCAACGTCGGCACGATGGATGACAGCTACAACGTGACCTTGTCCGGCGATTGGCCGACAGGCTGGGCGTACAGCGTCGAAGAGTTGGGCGGCGCATCCGACCCGTCGAATATCACCGTCAACCTCGCCAGCGGCGGCGAAACCTTCCTCTTGGTGCGTGCCAACCCGAATACGCACGCCGGTTCGTCGAACTTCACGGTGACCATCGAGTCCAACAACAACGACCTGATTACACAGACCTATTCCTACCGTCTGATGGCCGGTTTGGATGTGTTGGTGATAGACGCGGACGGCGGACAGAATTATGAAACCTACTATGCCGAAGCACTGGCGGCCGTGGATGACGACATCAACATGGTCTGGGGCTGGTGGGATTCGTCATTGGATGACGTTGATATCTCCCTGTTTGATGATGTGGACGTGCTGGTGTGGTTCACGGGCGACCGTTGGCAAGAAACCTTGACGCCGCTGGATCAGCTCAACATCCAGGACTACCTCGATAACGGCGGCCACATGCTCATTTCGGGTCAAGGTCTCGGCTTTGACATGCGTAACGACCAGTTCTATCAGGAATACATGAAAGCTCAGTTCCTGCGCAACTTCCCGATTGGCACCTCCGTGACCGGTTTGGCCGGTACGACGGGCGAAGGTTTGGCCTTCTCAATCGTTGATGGCGACGGCGCGGACAATCAGATTCGTCAGTCGGCCGTTGCGGCGCGTGAGGGCGGTACGGTCGCTTTCAACTACGATCAGCAGTTCCAGGGCGAAACGCAGGGCGCCGCGATTCAGATTGACAACGGCACCTACCGCTTGCTTTATCTCGCTTTCGGTCTGGAAGCAATCTCTGACGCTGCCGGACGCGCTAACATGATGCATGCCGCGATGGAATGGCTGTATCAGCCGACGGCAACGCCGGAAGCTCCGGCCACGCTGCCGACCGAGTTCAGCCTCGCGCAGAACTACCCGAACCCCTTCAACCCCGAGACCAACATTCCGTTCGCTCTGCCGGTGCGCGCTAATGTGAAGCTCGCGGTGTTCGACCTCTTGGGCCGCGAAGTCGCGACGCTGGCGAACGGCACGTTTGAAGCCGGTTCGCACACGGCGACCTTCAATGGCACCAGCCTGTCGAGCGGCGTGTATTTCTACCGTCTCGAAGCGCAGGCTGGCGACGCCAGCTTCAACAGCACGCGCAAATTGGTGTTGATGAAGTAATCGCGCGTTCGACGGCTTCTTTACGCGAACTTCCTGATTCCGCTTCTTTGATTTAGCAACTTTCCAATTCGGAGCGCCGCCAGCCGGGATGACGGCTGACGGCGCTCTTCCTTTTTCTTGGAGGGGAAAGGACCTATGAAAACTTCGCCTATGTTCTCCCGCCTGATTCTTGCCGCGCTGGCTGTCGTGATGACATTACCTGCGCTTCCGACACAGAGCATGCAGCGCTCGTCGTCGGCGAATGCCTGCTGGACGAATCTCCTGATCGAATGCTTTGAAGGCACGCGCGTTCAGTGGCCGTGGTGCAAACCCACCGGCGCGAATCCGCAGCGCTGCTGGCGCCATGTGCCGAATCCCGCAGCGCCGTTTGCCTGGGGCGTGCAGGATCGCTATTACAGCACGCGCATTGAATCGTATTGCAATGACGGCCAGTCCGTGTGGATTATCGGCGAGCCGGGTTCGGAGGATCCCGAATTCGATTTCTATCCGGCGAATCTGAGTACGTACATGACGTATGGGCCGCTCGATCTTACGAATGCTTCTGAGGCCCGCGTGCTGTTCAGCTTGCTGATGTACAACGGCACCGACACGCAGGATACACTGTGCTGGGGCGCTGATTCCGTGTTCACTTTGGCCACAACGCATATCTGGATTGATTCGGTCTTCAGTGGCCAGACGGACCAAGGCTGGGAACTCTTTGAAATTGATCTGAAAGACCTCTACCGCAACGTCGCGACGCGCGACAGCGTTTCGGCGCTCGGTCGTCCGCAAGTTTACATCTATTGGTGGTGGAAGTCTGATGCCGACGGCATTCGCGACCGTGGTGCGTTCGTTGATGACGTGATCGTTTCCGTGGATGACGGCACAGTTGATTTGCAGGTCGGCGGTCTTGATGTGACGATGCCTGACGGTATTGCTATTCCGAGCCGCATTGAAACGGGCGACTCGATCCGCGCGCGCATGACGTGGGCGGCCTGCGACGGCGGCGTGCTGTTCTATCCTGATTTCCACGCACAGCTCTTCCTTGACGGCGAAATCGTATTCGACTCGCTCCTCACCGGAGTTGATCCGGGCACGACGATCACCTGGCTCTCGCCGAACATCACGATGGAAACCGCGGGCGAACACAACTTCCAATTCGTTGTTGACGCGCTGGTCGAAGTGGACGAGAACAACGAAGGCAACAACTCGACGAATTTCCCCTTCACAGTTTACCCGCCCAACGAGCCGCCGACCTTCGTGTGGATGACGCCGTCGGACGACACATTGCGTGAACCCGCAACGGCGCGTCTGCGTTGGAGCCTGACTGATCCGGACGACGAGGCGTTTGTCACGATTCATATTGATCCGGACACTGAAGGCTGTGTGGGGCCCATCGTGCCCGGCACGCTCAATCGCCCCGAAATCGGAGACGACTCAGTGGACTGGAACGTTTCCGCGTTGCCGGATTATTCAGTGCGCTGGCTATATGCTGAATACGGTGATGCACTCTTCTTAGGCTGCGAATATTCGCCGTTCCCTGTGCTCGTCACGCCACTGAGCGGCGGAGGACAGGAGTTGATTCCGATTACGTTCTCCTTGGGTCAGAACTACCCGAATCCGTTCAACCCGGAAACCAGTATTGACTTCAGCATCACCCGTCCCGGCCACACGACGCTCAAGGTGTTCGACATCACGGGCCGCGAAGTTGCGACGCTGATTGACAACGACCTCACGCCGGGAATCTATCAATCGGCGTTCCGCGCCGAGAAGAACTCGTCAGGCGTCTATCTCTACCGCCTCGATGCGCCCGAAGGCAGCATCACGCGCAAGATGATCTTGATGAAGTAGCGCAGAAACCCTTGGAATGCAAAAGCCCCGCGACGATGTCGCGGGGCTTTTTTTCTGTTCTTTGCCGAATGAACGCGTTCAGTGCCCGCTCGAAGCGTTCGGATCGAACGTGAACCCCGAGTCCTTCAGAACCATTGCAACGTCCTCTTGAATCGCGTCGAGTTTGGCCTGCGATTTCGCTTCTACGCGCAGCACGAGCGTCGGCTGCGTGTTCGACGCGCGCACAAGTGCCCAGCCGCCGTCGAAATTCACGCGCACGCCGTCGAGGTCGAACGTATCCAATCCGCGCGACTTGAACGTCGTCTTGACCTTATCCACGACGTCAAACTTCACGTCGTCGGGACAATCCACACGAATTTCCGGCGTGCTGAATGTCGGCGGCAAGTCGGACAATTCCTGCGACAGCGAATGCGGCAGACGCGACACGATTTCCAATAAACGTCCGGCGGAATAGATACCGTCATCAAATCCGAAGAAACGATCGGCGAAGAAAAAGTGACCGCTCATCTCGCCCGCCAGCGCCGCATGCTCTTCCCAGAGCTTGCTCTTGATCAGCGCGTGACCCGTCTTCCACATGATCGGCTTACCGCCGTGCTGCTTGACGTCGGCAAAGAAATTCTCGCTGCACTTCACGTCCGCGATGATGCTCGCACCGGGCTTATCTTTCAGAATCGAACGCGCAAACAGCGTCATCAGCATATCGCCCCACAACACGTGCCCCTGTCCGTCAATCGCGCCAAGACGATCGGCATCACCGTCAAATCCGACGCCGACTTCGCACGTATTATCAGCGACGAGCTTCTTCAACGCAACAAGATTTTTCTCAACCGTCGGATCGGGATGATGATTGGGGAAGCGGCCGTCGACGTCGCTGTAGATGTCGAACACCTCAGCGCCGATCTCGCGGAAAATATCCGGGCCGCACAGACCACCAACGCCGTTGCCACTATCCACGGCGACGCGCACCTTGCGGTCGAGCTTCAAATTCGCCGTCAGCCACGCGACATAATCGGGCAGAACCGTGTAGCTTGAACTCGAGCCCTGGCCCTTTTCGTAGTCTTGCCGCTCGCACAGCCCGCGAATCTCCTGAATCATCGCGCCGTGAATCGAGGTCTTGCCATAGGCCATCTTGATGCCGTTGAACTCCGGCGGATTGTGCGAACCGGTGACTTGAATGCCGCCGTCGGTTTTCAGATGCACCGCCGAAAAATACAGCACCGACGTCGGCACCATGCCGACTTCGATGACTTTCAATCCGGTCGTCATCAGACCGGCCTTCAAATCGTTGGCGATGCGCTCGCTGGTCAAACGGCCGTCACGGCCCAGCGTGAACGTCGTCGCGCCTTTACGGCGAATGAACGTGCCGATACCGCGGCCCAGTTCATAAACAACTTCAGGCGTCAGGTCTTGCGCGACCACGCCGCGAATATCGTACTCGCGAAAAATGTGGGGATTGAGCATAAGGAAAAATTAGAAATGAGAAACTTGAAAATTGAAAGGATCACGCGGCGGCATCCGCTGCGGATGCCCCTTTGGTGAAGCGCGTCAACTCCGCTTGCAGCATCGCCAGCACCTCGCTGCGGTTTTCAATCGAGCGCAGGCTGGAGCGCGATGCGCTGCCGTCTTTGTTTGTGATCACAAGCTTGTTACCGTCCAGCGCGACGCTCTTGATATCGGCCCACTTGCCGGAAACTCTATAGATGGGACGAATACGCATCGCAAAACCATCGTCCGTGCATCGGAGAGTGCGAAAGGCCAGCAAACGTTCGTGAAACAAACCCACCGCGACGAACAGCAGACCCGCAAGCATCTGCACTGTCCCCGGCTGAAACCATTCATTCGGATGCAGCTTGTGATAGCCTTCAATCACCACCACAATACCCGCAAACACTTCAAACCAGGCGATCTTGCTGTGGGAGTGTCCTTTGTGCTTTAGCTCACGCTTCAGCACAAAAAACAGCGCCAGACCCGCCGCGATGCCGAGCAGGTCAACCCACAAATGTTCCGTGTGGCCGCCCAGTAGATTCGACACGCCGTTAACAAGCAGATACACACCGGGCACGGCGTGATACATCATCTGCCCACGCTTGGCACGCTCGGACAGCTGCAATTTCAGCGTGCGCTCAGCCATGGCTCAAGCGTGTACCCACACGTCGTGCGGAATATCCCATTTGATGATTTGCTTTTCAATCGTCGCGCCGAGCCGCCGTGCGACATTCGCTGACGGCACGTTCTCCGGTCGAATCAGAGAAATCACACGCGCGGCCTGACGCTCCGTGCGCGCAAACTGAATGCACGCGCGCGCCGCTTCCGTGGCGTAGCCCTGATGCCAATGCTTGTGCAAGAGCAGATAACCAACTTCGGTCTCGTCCACGCCCTCGACATCTTGAATCAAGACGCCGCACTGGCCGATGAACTCACCGGTGGTCATAAGCTCCAGCGCGTAAAACGAACAGCCGTCGCGTTCATAGCGCATTAGTCCGCGCTCGATCCAACCTTGCGTTTCCGTGCGGTCCATCGGATGCGGATAGTGCCGCATCACTTCCGGATCGCCAAGCAATTCGCACAGCGGATCGAGATAGTCCAGAGTCAGCGCGCGGAACCGAATGCGTTCAGTCGGCGGCGGCAGAACGACTTTAAGCAAGCTTCGCTTCGAGCGTGATCTCAGCCGAGCCCAACAGCAAGCGCGAAATTGGGCACGCGCCCTTCGTCTCGACCGCCGCTTCGTGAAACGCTGCCGCCGACATGCCCGGCACCTTCGCCGTGCAAACGATATGCGACTTGGTCACGGTCGGCTTGCCGTCCACAAAATCAAGTGTCACGTGCGCGACCGCTTCGATGGACTCAGCGGGGAATCCACCTTTTTCAAGTCCGCCCGAAAGCGCCATCGCATAGCAGCCCGCGTGCGCCGCGGCGATAAGTTCTTCAGGATTGGTGCCAACGCCGTCCGCGAAACGGTCGTTAAATGAATAGGCAAGCTTCTTCAGCGCGCCTGATTGAGTCGAAAGATTGCCGTCGCCGCCTTTCAGCGTGCCGTGCCAAACCGCAGTAGCAGTACGAATAGCCATGGGAGGAGGGGGATTGGGAAATAGAAAATGGAAAATAGAAAAGGGAATCGTCGAGGGAATGGTAGGGGCGGGTCACCGACCCGCCCGAAAGGGATCCGTTATGAGGACGACTGTGAAGCGCTATTTGCCGTGCGCTTCGAGCAGCGCTCTTCGGTCGAGCGCAATGTGTCCAAGTACAATTTTTCGTATTGTGGAATAATCGTGTCAATGTGAAATACTTCTTCTGCGCGGCGGCGGCCTGCTTGGCCCATCGTCTTGCGCAAGTCAGTGTCTTTCAACAGGCGTAATACGCTGGCCGTCATGCCATCAATGTCACCCACTGGATGCAGGAACCCCGACTCGCCGTGAATGACCACTTCCGGCAAACCACCGACATCGTAACCCACTACGGGCATTTCACAGCTCATCGCTTCGAGCGCTGACAGTCCGAAACTCTCTTTGTTCGACGGCAGCATATACACATCGCTGACACTGAGCAAATCAATCAAACCCGTCTGCTTGCCCAAAAACCGCACCTCGCCTTGAAGACCCAGTTCGCGCGCTTGAAGTTCCGCATTGCTGCGCATCGGGCCGTCTCCCGCGAGCACGAGTTTCGCTTTCACCTGCTCGCGCACCTTTGCGAACGCCGCGATAATATCCGGAATGCGTTTCACCGGACGAAAGTTCGAGATGTGCAAAATAATCGGCTCGTCCGGCGGCGCGAGCCAATCACGCCGCGAAACGCAGTTGTCGCGCTTGTAAAGCTCCGTGTCAATGAAGTTGTAAATAACTTTGGTTTCGCCCATGTAGCCGATATTCGTGCGCGTTTCGCGCGCGAGGTCGTGCGACACCGCCGTCACTGCGTCGGATTGTTCAATCGTGAATTTCACCACCGGAGCATAAGCTGGATGCGCACCGACCAACGTGATGTCCGTGCCATGCAAGGTCGTAATCACTGGCGGCAGACCGCCGTTCATCTCACGCGCCAGATAGGCCGCCGTCGCGTGCGGAATCGCGTAGTGCGCGTGCAGCACGTCAAGGTTGTACATCTTGACCGCGTTGTGCAGCGTCGAAGCCAGCGTCAGCGTGTAGGGCGTATTCTCGAACAGGTCATAACCGACCACCGGCACTTCATGAAAATAGACATTCTCCTGAAACGCCGGCAGGCGGAAGGGCCGCGCCGTCGAGAAGAAATGCACCTCATGCCCGCGCACGGCCAAAGCGCAACCCAACTCGGTCGCCACAATGCCCGAGCCGCCGTATGTAGGATAGAGGATGATGCCGATCTTCATGAACGCTACTTAGAGCTTTTCTTGGCGGCCTTCTTCTTCGCCTTCACAACTCGCTTCTTTTTCGGCTTGATGAGCATATTGCCCGAGCAGTTCGGCGCGCCGCAGTTGCAGCGGTACTTCTCGCGCCAATCCTCGTGCTCTTCGCCTTCGCCGGTCAAGCCGTAATTATAGGTCAACTCTTCGCCGACTTTGATGCCGCGGATGGCCTCGATAAACACGCGGCCACGGTCCTCCACCGCTTCGCAGTTGGGATCGCAGGAGTGATTGATGAAACGCGCATCGTTGCCGCCCACCGCCGCGTCAATCGCGACCGCGCCGTCGCAAATCTGAAACAAGAACGTGTGGTGCCGCTTCATCTTGGAATCGTCGTAGCGGCTATCCGCTTCATCTTCGGGAATCAACTGGCCGGTGTATTCAATAACCCGCGTGCCTTTGCGGATAGCTTTCGTGGCAAACGCGCCCTTGCCCTGAATGTCAGAGCCGCGCACAGCGAAGTATGGGGAGGAGGGTTTCACAGAAAAGGATAAAGGATGAAGGGTGAAGGATGACGCGCCAAAATTGTAGCGGCTGGCCTTGTGCCTGCCGCACGCCGTCATGTCGATTGATACTTCTTCGGAATCTTGCGGTCGAGCATGACTTTGCGGCATTTTCTGGCGCCGCAATGACACACATAGTCCACAAGCCAGCTCTTCTGAAATGGTCCGGCCAGATAGAGATGATAGTCGTACAAAATCTCCGCGCCTTTCGGAATCTTCTTCAGCGCGATGATATAGATGCGTCCGTCTTCTTCAATCGTCTCGGCATTGGGCGAGCAGGAGTGGTTGGCGAATTTCGCCGCGTTGCCCCGGCGGTTCGCGTCAATGAAACTGCCGTCGTCGAGCGAGAAGATGACCGTGTGATAAGCGTCGGGCTTGCTCTCGTCAATATCCGGTAGCGCGTCCGCGGCGATGCGCTTGCCCTGATATTCGATAATTCGCGTGCCCTTGGGAATGTCTTTGCGCGCGAACAATCCGCGCCCGTGCAATTTGCTTTGCTTGACGAACCAGTATTCGCCGCGAGTTTCTAAACCCATAGTTTCATCGGATCGTGAACGGGAATCGGTTCCCGCATGTAAAAGACCTCGGCATACTTCACGCCGATCTGGTCGCCAAAATAACGCGCGCGCATTTCCAACCGGTCGAAGAATACAGGCTGTGAAAGAATCGTCATCGGATCGCTGCTGTTGGGATCGAAGAACTGTGACTTGTGCGCCCGCGCCGCGCGAATCTTGTGCTCCCAGAAGTCCGTCACGTCCACATACACATTGCAATCCATCATCCACGACGACGGCCAATAGAGCAGGCGCTTAGGATTGTGCGGCTCGTACTCCGCCGGGAAATTCGCCGCACCCGCTACGAACATCGAATGTTTCACCAAATCACTCGTGCCCTCATGATCCGGATGCTTATCCTGATTCCAATGTGTTAACACGAGCTTCGGTTTGTGGCGGCGAATACACTCGACCACCTTCACGCGGCGGTCGTGCGTATCCTGAATCTGCAAATCGCCGACATTCAACACCTCGCGAAACTCAAAGCCGAGAATCTTGAGCGCTTCTTGCGCTTCGACGGCGCGAATCTCCGCGTTGCCGCGCGAGCCGCGCTCACCGCGCGTCATATCCACAATGCCGACCTTGTACCCCATGTGCTTCAGCTTCAAGAGCGTCCCCGCGCACGACAATTCAATATCGTCCGGGTGCGCGCCGATGGCCAGCACATCCACAATTTGTGTATTCACATCGCTCATCGGCTACTCCGTGATGACCACTTGATGCGCCGCGCCGTCGGCGGGCAGTTTGTCAAGCATATCCAAAAACTCTTTCACCCCGTAATGCGCCAACGCCCACGCAGTTCCGACCACACGCTCCATCGGTTTGCCGTTGGGCTTGGCCGCGAACAGTAATTTTTGCAGCCGCGCCAATTCAACGGCATGCTGCTGCTTGATCGCCTTGTTGACTTTGCCTTCCAACTGTTCCAGCGGCTGCAGCGCCTTGCCAATGGACGAACCCACCGCACCGGCGAGCGTAACATCCACAGCTTCGAGCGTCGGCTTCAACTTGTTGAAGGCCGCTTCAATCTCCACACGAGCCTGCGCGAATTGTTCCGTCGCATGACTTTCATCCGCCGCGCGCAAAACCTGTTTGGTCAGCTCCTGCTCGGACTTGGTCAGCACATCCTCCCACGACAGCCCGAGCTTCTCGCGAAGCTTCTCGCACTTCTGATCTACAACCGTCACCGACACGCGCGGAAACAGACTCGGCGCGGTGACATTCAAAATATCGTAGAACGGCGCGAGCTGCATGTGATATTCCAATTCGCCCGGCCCACCGACATACGCGATGGAAGGCAGTATGTAATCCTGAAACAGCGGACGCAGTGCAGCTTTTGGACTCACCTGCCACGTTCCGGCGCGCAAGCGCGCTTTCAATTCATCCACGCCGACATGTTCACTCGATCCGTCGGGATGTTTCACCGTGCCGTCAAGCAGTACCGGCCTGCGCACATAGTCGTTGCCCACGACATAAAAGAAATGCGCATCCGGCGTGGGACTCATCGGCGCCGCAAAGCCTTGCGCTTGCGCTTCTTCAGTCTGCCGCTGAAATTCGTGATGCAGCTCCACACGCTGGTCAATTGCGTGTTCCCACAACGGCTGCGCAAGTTTCTTCAACTTCTCATTGCGCCCCTCGACGACAAATAATCCGCGCTCTCCGAGCGTTGCCGCGAGAAATCTGCCAAACGCCGTCGAGAGATCGCCCTCACGATAGGCATGTTCAAATACTTCAGCCGCTTCACCTGACACATTGCCCCATTGCGCGAGCGCTTCATGCCAACTCGCCAGCGCGTTCTCGTTCACAAGATAGCGCCCGACTTCCTGATGCGCGATTTCCTGCGAAGGAGAAAACTCAATCGAACCGATCGTACCGTCCTGCGTTGGAAACTTGCTCGCGCGAATTTCAGCTAAATCGTGATCTTCGCCTTCAAGCCAAAAGACCGGCAGCACCGGAATTTTCAGCGTCGCTTCGAGTGCCCGCGCCAGACGCACCGCGTGATACGCTTTCACCAACGTGAACAGCGGCCCGCCCAGAAATCCAACTTGCTGGCCCGTGACGACAACGACCGCTTCACGCTTTTCGAGATGCTTCAGCCGTGCTATCGTTTCCGCAGGAATGCCATACAGCATCCCTTCTACGCGGAGAATATCGGCCACTTCCGCGTAAAACGGGAAACTCTGCAGCCGCGATGCCGCCAACAATCGGCACGCTTCCGGATTCGCCGGCGAACAGGCGAACAGCGAATCTACCTCGGGCCGCTCGGCCACAATAGCACGCCAGGCCGGTCCGAAGCCCGGCAAGGGGTCATAAGCAATGGCGTGGCGAATCACAGGCGGTTGAGGAGCAATTTCGGTTCGGAGGCTGAAGCTGTAAGCAATTGCAAAATATACCGATTCGCGCACCGTTTGTCAATTAAATACCGCACCATTCGCTGTGTCTGAGCGGCTGAGTAATTGCTTTTCTCTGAGATAAGTCTATATTTACTTGGATATGCGGATAATTCTACTGCTTTCAATTCTGTGGGTGCTCGGTCTGGGGAGCTACCTACTCTGGGATCGCTTCGGGCCGGGCCATGTCGGCACGGTCGTCGTCGTGAGCGAGCCCCCAGGGGCCGATATCTGGATGGACCTCGCTCCGGCCGGTCGTTCTACCCCGGCCGAGCTGTCCGATGTTCCCACAGGCAAGCACTCATTTACTGTCCGCCGGGCCGGTGAACGCCCCACGCCGTTTGTCCAGATCGTGGAGGTGAAGCGCGGGACGATTGACTCGTTAGTATTTGTTTTTGAAGAATCTGGCTCATCATCTCCCACAAATGACCTGTTGGGTTCCGCCACTCCCCCAGCGCTGGTACCACCCAAGACGGAGGACATTGACGAGCGCGTGAAGCGTGAACTCCCGTGGGAGGTTGAGCGCAAGGCCCCGCAATCGGTGGATACCTCGACTCTGCGCCCCAGGCAGACCGAAATGCCGCGGTTGACAGAGGAGGACAGCGTCGGCTCGAGACTTGAGTCCATTCTTGACCGCTTGCCCGCGGCCACCGAGCACGATTCCATTCGCTCTGACCGCTCCGACCAAGCGACGGGCAGCGTTGAGATTTCCAGTTCCGTGCCCGGCGCGCAAATCATCGTCAATGACAAGTCCACGGGCAAAAGGACTCCAGCCGTGATGTCGTTGCCGCTTGGCACTCACACCGTGCGCGTCGAGTTGCCCGGATATACCGTCGAGCCGGAGCAGCATGTCGTGCGGCTCTCGCGCGTGGCGGGTGGGCAGCTTATCTATTTTACATTGACCGAGCAGCTTAAAGCGCGCAAAGAGATTACCATTACCACCGAGCCTATTGCCGGGCCGATCTTCGTGAACGGAGATTCTATCGGCATGGGATTGGCGGTTGTGCCGCATGATTTCGGCGTATTCGAAATTTCGTTCGGGAAAGTGGATGGCTACATCACTCCTGAGCCGCAACGTTTGGTGGTCACGCCGACCAAACAAAACCCCACGGTTACGGCGCTCTATCCGCGCGCGTTTCAAGTTTCCGCGACCTGTCAGGGCAGCGGCGAGGTCGTGCGTATCGGGGACATCCGTTGGGAAACCGGCATCTATGACCGCGATAAAGGCGCGCGCATCTCGGACGCACACGGACCAAAGATCAATGCAATTCCCGGATCGAGCAGATCCGGCTGGGAACTTGCAATGGGTGATCCCAATCGCAATCCGACCGGCGCGGACTATATTGAGTTTGTTTTCACGCTGCCAGAGGAAGTGCCGCCGTCGTCACCGTTGAACTTGCGGCTCTATCTCTACCGCACAAACCGCAAATATCCGCTGTCGCTGTCGTCACGTTGCGAAATCACCGTGACCGTCAACGGCCGCGTGTTCCTCGACAATTTCCGTCCGCGCAACGACCAGACGCTGGCCGACGCGGGCCGCTATGAAGAGTGGTCGCTGCAGCACGCGCTCGTGCCCGGCGAAAACCGTATTCTGATTCGCACCGGAGACAAAAATCAAATCTTCAACTACCTTTGGAAGTTCGAGGTGCTGTAAGCGATGAAACAGCGCTTCGCCAAACTGTTCGAACAGCAGCCCTTGCGCTTCATCAATCCTGAGATGACGTGGACGGAAGTGGTCAAGTATCTCATCTTGATCAACATCACCGTCTTCGCCGCGCAGGAAATTCTTGGGCTCTATCCGCTCTTCATCGAGAACTTCGCGCTTATTCCCGGCGAATTCTTCCATGGCCGCGTGTGGACATTGTTTACTTATATGTTCCTGCACGGCGGCTTCAGCCACATCCTGTTCAACATGCTTGCGCTGTGGATGTTCGGCTCGATGCTGGAGCGCGTATGGGGCTCGAAAGAATTCCTCAAGTACTATCTGCTCACCGGATTGGGCGGCGGATTGTGCTACGCGCTGTTCAACATGGATTCGTTCGTGCCGACCGTCGGCGCGTCGGGCGCGATCTACGGCTTACTGTTGGCCTATGCCGTCTTGTTCCCCGACAACATCATCTATATTTGGTTCGTGATTCCGGTCAAGGCGAAGTACTTCGCCATGATCTTCGGCGTCATCGAATTCCTGGCGAGCTTCAATCCCGGCTCAGGCGTCGCGCACCTCGCGCACTTGGGTGGTATGGTCATGGGTTATGTCTATCTGAAGTGGGGGAGACTGCGCCACACCGCTCCGGGCCGCCGCATGCGCGAATGGCAAAAGAAAATGGAAGAGGCCAAACAGGAGCGCGAAGAGCTTCAGGTGGATGAGGTGCGCCGCGAAGTGGATGAACTGCTCGACAAAATCAACAAAGTCGGCATGGACGGCCTGACCAAAGATGAACAGAAGCGGCTCGAAAAAGCCTCAAAGTTCCTCCGAGACAAAGGCATCAATTGAAACACTGAAAAGGCCCGCGCAAGCGGGCCTTTTCATTTCAGGTCTCCCCCCGCGAACGCGCGGGGGGATAAAGGGGGGTTCTGCATTCCGCTTCCCCCCAGTCCTCTGGGGGGCAAGGGGGGTAAAATCTCCTACTTCAGGTACAGCAGTTTTGTCGTCGAAATATCATCCGATCCAGCCAAACGCGCGAAGTAAATCCCGCTTGCTTGGCTCTGTGGACTCCAATCGCGGATGTGCACACCTTTGCGCATGCGTCCGCTGAAAACATCATCCACCTTGCGGCCATTCAAATCAAAAACACTCAACACAATTTCCTGATCGTGCAGCAGCACAAATTCAATCGTCGCAGTCGAGTTGAAAGGATTGGGATAAGCATTGCCGATAAACGACTCCGGCACTTCAATCGGCGCGGGTGGTTCCAGTGCACCGGCAAAGAAACTCGTATCGGTCTCCCACGGCTGGTAGATGATTCGCCAGTCAATAGAGTCGCCGTGACCGCCGGGATTCCCTATAGGGTCGTAGGGGCCAGTCGAGTCACCGAAGAAATTCATCGTTGCATAGCTTGGGGTTTCAATCGGCCCTCTGTAAACAGAATAGCCTAGGTTGTCACGCAAAACATTTTGAGCAAATTCACCCGGACCACTACCTATCGCCAGTACCATCCCTGATGGTGGATAGGTCCATGACCAGTTTGAATTGCTGACAATATAATTGTGTCTAATTCGCCGAAGTCCGACTTGATCGGCGTGAATGCTGCAAAAAGCTACGTGTCCGCTGTCCATTTCCGTGACAAGATTTCGCTCGATGATCGTCACGTTCTGTGCCGAAGTGTCCAGTGCGAGCGGTCCATGCATCATATACCCAGGCATACGTTGAAACCGCTCAAATGTGTTGCCAATCGCCTGAAAAACGGTTCCGGAATCAAAGGCGTCTTGTGAATACAGCGCTCCGGCGAGGCCGTTGTCCACAAAAGTATTCGAGTCGAGGCGAAGGAACTCCACTTGTTCTCCGCCATACGAGACTAAGGGCGCAATGCGGTTCTGCCGAAACTCACATTCGGAAATCTCAACCCGGACGGGATGCTGCCATGCATTTATGACGATTGTGCCGCTTGCGCGATCTGTGCCCAGTAAATGAAAAGACGACAATCGGAATTCCATTTGTCCGCCTGCCACGTCGAACTGCGTTGGTTGGTCATCGTCAGCCCCGAGACTGAGTCCGTTGACAAATGAGCTGCCTGTGACCAACGTCAGGCTCTGATCTGACAAGATTTGAGCCGCTGTGATAATTTGAGTACAGCCAACAAACCGACAATCACTAATCTCCGTTATACAAGAATCCGTGGCAACCGCGCCGCCATATCCCGCAATGCAAGAATCGAAACGGCAATGAGTAATGAGAATATCTGAGTTGCGGGCAAAAATCGCCCCTCCGCTGTCGGCGCGGCCCACCATGGAATTGTCAAAAGAAATCCCGGATACTTCCAACGGCGTTGGCAAATTGTCGTTGAAACTGGCTGTCAAGCATCGTAGGGAATCAGAACCACTGATGACCCCGCTCCATCTACAATTCTCGATGACTGAAGTATCGCCCGTAATTAGATACGCGCTTCCAATCACAAGCGGAATTGTGGGGAGGACAACAGCCTCCGCGTAGTTTCCCGCCGACATCACAATCGTGTCGCTGGCAATTGCATCATCTATTGCGTCCTGAATGGCCGAAAATTGCTGCGGCACCCAAAGCACGCGGCCGTGAACCGTCACGACAAACTGTCCAAGAAGACAGAAGCAAATGATGCCAAGTCGGCTCATTTTGGATTGCAGCTCGGCGGGCAAGATGTCATCGTGGATGTGTAGAAATACACCGTTGCGGAGCCAAGATGACAGTTCTCGGAATTGCAGCCCATGCACTTCACACGGAAACGGACCAAATTCGGCCCGGCAATCTGTTCTGAATGCGATGCGTTGCCACACCCGCACAAATCAGCGCGACTCCATATGAGTTCGCCCGGTTCGCCGTTCGGGAAGCCGATGCACTCGACATTAACCTCATTGTTGGTCGGTGTGTCGTAGTGAATGTAGGTAACTGTAATCTGTTTTCCGGCGGGAATGTTGTAGTCCACGGACGACCATCCCGCATCACAACATACGTCCGTCACACTGACGCACATACTTGCCTCGGACTGGGCAAAGGCGTGTATGCTCACGAGGGTGAGCACGAGAAGTCCCAATACTGCGTTACGCATTGCACATCTCCTACTTATTGGTTATGCCGCGTGTCAATAGCGCGGCTCACCAATAATATAATATCCCCCCCCCCCCATATGAGTCAAGTGACAGTGAATGGGAATAGTGAAGAATCGAGAGCATCGCCTCCGCAAAGCCTCGCGCAACTTACTCATATTTATTGCCACTTATCCGCAACACCCCGGCGCACAGCCGCAATCGAGTGGTTTGTAGGCTCGCACCTTCACTGATGCGACCGCTTCGAGCGCTTCGTTGCGCAGTGATTCACCGATGCTGTCGAGACCGACATCGTATTGAATCTCATTCACGATTTCCACATTGATCAAACCCGCCGCGCGCGCGTAGTGCAGATACTCTTCTTTCAAGGACGCGCCTGCGACGCAGCCGACATAGGCTTCAACATTGTTCTTCAACTCCGGCGACAACGGACGATTCAGCACGAGGTCCGAAACCAGCATGCGTCCGCCGGGTTTCAACACGCGCGCGATTTCGGAAAATACGCGCGGCTTATCCACCGACAGATTAATCACGCAATTCGAGATCACCAAATCCACCGAATTCGCGCCGACGGGAAGCTGTTCAATCAAGCCTTCGCGAAACTCCACGTTGGTCGCGTTGATCGTTTCCGCATTGGCGCGCGCTTTGGCCAACATATCCGGTGTCATGTCCACGCCGATCACTTTTCCCGCCAAGCCGACCTTGCGCGCCGCGAGGAATGCATCAAAGCCCGCGCCGCTCCCCAAATCAAGTACCGTTTCGCCCGGCACAACTTCGGCAAACTGCAGCGGATTGCCGCAGCCCAAACCTAAGTTCGCGCCGTCGGGCACGGCCTGCAAATCTTCTTCGGCATAACCAATCGCCGTGGCGATATCGTCCACATTGGTCGCGCCGCAGCACCCCGCCGTGCCGCAGCAGCCTTCTCCGCGCGCCGCTTCGCCGTATTTTTCGCGCACGACTTCGCGAATGTCCAGTAGTTCCATCTTATGGGTCCCGCCTTCTTCTGTTAGTTCTCCTGAGCCAGCACTATCAGCTTGCTCATGGTGTTGAAATTGCGCGTGGTGGCCGCCACGCCTATTTTCTTCTCGAGAAAATTGTTACTCATTTTACTACGTGCCGCGCTGCCCGGAATATAAAGATAGGCCGCGCGTTTTGTGATGGCAAGTTCTTCCTCGCCGTAATCCTGCGCAAGCAGCTCTTTGACTTTCGCTGCCGCAGGAGCAGTTTCGAAAAGTGTGAAGAACACCCGCGCTGTGTCGTAACCCTTGCCGAACGGATTCTCGTCCAGCACCTTGTGCAACTCCGCCGCCGAGCGCACCACGACCGCCAGTTCGGCGCCGATGTGTTTCTTGATTAAGCGGTGTACGTCTTCTTCAATCTCGCGCGCACTCTTGTTCGAGTCCACGAGCGCGTTGCCGCTTTGAATATAGGTGCGCACATTTGCGTAACCCGCATCCGCCAGCACTTCACGCAACTGCGCCATCGGCACGCGGTTCTTGCCCGTCGGCATTACGCCGCGCAGTAGGACGATGTGAGTTTTCACGCGCTCAACAGCACGAATCCGTCAGCCCTTCAAACACGCGCTTGAAACGCGCGACCGCTTTCGGTTCGATGCAATAGCAGATCTTCGGGCCGTCAATCTCGCCGCGAATCCAGCCCGCTTCCTTCAGCTTGCGCAGGTGCTGCGAGACCGTGGACGGGGCGACCGGAAGCTGCTCGACAATATCTCCCACAATGCAGCCGGGGGCGGTCATCAGAAACCGCAAAATCGCCACGCGGTGCGGGTGGCCCAGTGCCCGGGCCAGCTTGGCCAGCTCGGTGTCCTCCAAAGTCGTGTCCGGAGGGTGGATCGTAAATTCTGGGGCGTTGTTCATATTGTGCCTTTCGTTATTCGTAAAAATACGAAATGATTTTACAAAAAGCAAGAGGCGGACAAATAGCCGCCTCTTTTGCAAAATCTCACTCTAAACTATTGTGCGGTCACAACATAATTCGCCCTAACCGGAGCCGGGGCCGGATCAAGGTAGTTCGTTGACGAGGATGTCCCCACCAGATTCGCAGGAGTCGGGGCGACCGCGTCAAGCGTATCCCGATAGACATTATATAAGACGGCCCCGGCGCTGGCTTCCCAATAGAGCCGGATGCCGCTGCCCTCGACCAGGGCCATCAGGTGCGTTGGCGCAGTAGGCGTCACATGCGTCACAAATTGCCAAACCGCACCCGGCGTTACACCCGCCGCGTTGCGCTCGTCAATGCGCCAATAATATGTAGTGGCACCGAGCAGATCGCCCGCGGGATCATAAGTTGTCGCGGTTTGATTGCCAATAAACGCCGGAGCTGGCGTCGTTCCAAAATAAACATCATGCGACGTCGCACCGGCACCGGCTGTCCAACTCACTACGGATGCAAGCGCAACATCTGTTGCCAAAATCGCGGGGTTCGGCATCGTCGCGACACCTGGCAGTGGCGCGGCTTCGTTCGCGGTCAAAACAATCGTGGAGTTATTGCCGTCCACATTGGACTGCAACGCGCCTGCATACAATCTAACTAATCCTGTGCCAATCGCCGGAGCAGTCCACGTGAATTGACCGGAATCGTGATTCGCCACCGTGAAATGTACGCCGTTCGTTTCACCCGTTACATTGTAAGTTGAGGTGAACTGGCCAGCGGAGATTGTTCCCGCATTCGTCGTCCCGGACATACCGACGCGGCAGGACGAATTGAAATTGACGATCGTTCCGCCGGACACTTTCTTAATCGTCAAGAGGTACGCTGCGCCCGGTGTGTACTCCGTCGGAAAGCCGAACACCTGCACCGTGTTGGTCACGTTGCCACCGTGACATGTGCTGGCGCAGGTCTCACGGCCCGGTGCACCGGATCGCCCGGTGTAGTTGTCATGAGCGTACGTCTGTGCGGCGCATAGGACCAACAACAACAAAATACCCTTCAACATTGCAACTTACTCCTATTATTTCATCCCGCAATTCACTCGGTACATCCGAATGACTAAATAACATCGCAATTCAATTGGCTGACACATCGTGCGCGACAAGTTGCAAATCGGCATCATTCCGAATTGATCACCGCCAACGAGCGCAATACTGCGGAATCGTTCTCGGTTGTACATAATAAATGCTATGCGATCGAGAGATGCCAATCAAATTCAAGGCGAGTGTTATATAACCAATCATTGAAATCCGCAAATAAAACACCGAATCAGAGAAATACGGTAAAGTTCAAATCGAAAAAAAGAGGCGAACTCGTTTGCGAGTTCACCTCTCTGAAAGTAGAAAGCCCTGAGATTTGCGCGCGAAAAGATGCTCGGTCGCACGCCAAACATGTTGACGAGTTACAACATCTAACGCTGCTCTACATGCTGTATCGAGAACCGGTTGCCCTCGGGGTCCTCACCCTCGCAAATCCAGACATTGGCCGCAGCCATGCGCGGCTCCTCCATCGGCACACCCCGCTCGGTCAGCTCGTCCCGCGCAACCTCGAGATCATTCACCCGGAACACCAGACTCGGCGAGTCCAATCCGTTGCGCCGCCGTCCGCCCGAGTGGAGGCACAAACGGCAGGAACCAGTCTCGAACACCACCCAGTCCTCCCGGCGAAAATCGCTCTTCCCCGGAGGCAGGGCGACCGCAAGCCCCATTGCGTCCCGGTAAAACTCCACCATTTCCTGCATATTTTCAACATACAGAATGACTTCGGTAAGTCCTTTCAGGCAGCCCATGTGCACCTCCTGACCGCTGGTGGGATAGTATTGCCACAATATAATACCAGTAAAATCTTTCAGCAAACGCTCCGGGCTTGCACCCACGGCCAAGACAACGTAAATTAGGGTGTACCATGAACAAGGATGAATAGAAAAATGGCGCAGTTGCTCCCTTTGTTGTTCGCTTGCCTGCTCTGCGGAATGCTTCGGGCCGATGAGTTGAACCTGCTGACCCTCCCCACCTCGCCTGCTGAGTTTCACGCGCAGGAAGCCGCACGGCTCCAGCGTGCCTTTGACGTGCAAGCGCGCACGCCGCTCGACGAAACACAGCTCGATTACGACGTAAAGTACTACGAGCTGTGGGTTGACCTGCGCAATTTCGCGGGCCACACCATTTCGGGCCGCTCCGATATGCATGCCACCGCGCTCGTCAATAGCTTCAACGAAGTTGTGATGGACTTCTGCGATACGCTCGCCGTGGATTCCGTGCGCGACGCCGCGAACAATTCGCTCGCCTACACGCGCGGCGGACAGCAGGTGGTCGTCACGCTCGCGCAAACACTGAACGCGCTCGACGACTTCGTCGTCACGGTCTATTACCACGGCACACCGTGTCTTGGCGGCGGTATCTCAACCTTCGATTGGTACAACCGTAATCTCGGCAGCTATTCAGTTCCTTCGATTCACACCCTATCCGAACCATTCGGCGCGCGTGATTGGTGGCCATGCAAAGATGTGCCGGGCGACAAGGCCGACAGCGCGCGCATTCACATGACCGTCAGCGACACGCTGGTCGCCACGTCAAACGGGTTGCTGCAAAGCGTCACTCCCGTCGCGCCCAATTCACAGCAGTACAGCTGGTTCGAGAGCAATCCCATCTCGACCTACCTCATCGTCGCCAACTCTTCCAACTACGTCTCGTTCACGGATTGGTATGTGGACACGTTCGGCGACAGCTTGCCCATCGTTTATTACGTCTATCGCGACAAACTCGCTGCGGCGCAAATAGACTGGAATTTCACGCCGGACATCATCGAAGTCTTTGCCGAACACTTCGGGCCGTATCCGTTCATGGACGAAAAGTACGGCCACTCGATGTTCCGCTGGAGCGGCGGCATGGAGCACCAGTGCAACACCTCTATGGGCGAAGGATTGGTCAGCGGCACACATTGGGCGGATTACATTACAGTGCACGAACTTGCGCACATGTGGTGGGGCGACATGGTGACGCTTGCGGATTGGCCGGACATCTGGTTGAATGAAGGATTCGCCAGCTACAGCGAAGCTGTCTGGGAAGAATCGCAGGGCGGAGGGGCCGCGCTGCGCACATACATGACGAATGATCTGGTGGTCAACGATCCATCAGGCCCGGTGTACAATCCCGCAAATCTGTTCTCCAGCAACACGGTTTATCACAAGGGCGCGTGGATTCTGCACACACTGCGCGGCGCGATGCGCAATGATTCGCTGTTCTTCGCGGGCATGCGCGAATACCGCAGCCGCCATCAATACGGCAACGCGACCACGGCGGAATTTCTCGACGCGATGTCCGATATCGCGGGATACGATGTTACACCGTTCGTTTACGGCTATCTCTATCTGACCAACCGGCCCAACTACCGCTACGCATACGGCACGGGCACAGTGGATGGCGTCCTGACCACTGCGGTCAGATTGCGCCAAACACATTCGACACCCGCGCACATTTTCACCAACAAAGTGGACTTGCGCTTCGGCGGCGCACAGACGGTCACGCAAACCGTCGTGTGCAACAGCGCGCGGCAGGAATATGTATTTCCCATGGGATATACTCCAAGTTCCATCGCGTTCGATCCGGACGAGTGGATGCTGGAAGCAAAACAGAGCGAGCCGCTGCAGCCAATCTTCCTCAGCACGTCGCTCAATTCCGGTGTCGAAGGCACGCCGTACTCCGATACGCTTGTAGCCATCGGCAGCGGAACCGGTTTCACGTACTCGCTGATCGGTGGCGTCTTGCCGGGCGGAGTCGTGCTCGGCACGAACGGCATCTTCACCGGAACGCCCACGGCCGGTGGTTCGTTTCCCTTGACACTGCGCGTCACTAATACCGTGAATCAAGCAGACACCACGCAACTGATGCTGCACGTCACGCCGATTCCTGACACGCCGCAGCACCTGACGATTCTGGCCAATGGCGACGACACCGTTACACTGCGTTGGGATGCGGCCGCCGATGCCCAGTCGTATCGCGTTATGGCCGCAACGCTGCCCGACTATTCGGATTTGGCACCGCTCGTCACGGTTACCGACACGTTCTATGTGGATGCGGCGGCACTTCCCGAGAAATACTACGTCGTCATTGCACTGCCGTAAGTTCAGATTGGACTTGACACAAAGCGACCCGGCTTCGTGCCGGGTCTTGCTTTTCAGGGCGCGAGTTGAATTTGTCCGCACAAAACGCTATTTTCCTTGTTCTGGACGGCCAAGACATCGCACAAGTTTCATCATTTTACCATAGCAGAGGTTGTTTCCATGGCCTTCACGGCAAAAGACTTCGGTACGAAACTCTTCGAACTCGACGGTATTTCGCGCAAGACCTGCGAAGAGCATCTCAAGCTCTACAACGGTTACATCAACAAGACCAACGAAGTGCTTGAGAAGCTCGCCGCACACGACGGCGCGGGCGCCAATCAGGTCTATTCCGAAATTCGTGGCTTGAAAGTGGACTTGAGCTTCGCGGTCGCGGGTATGCAGAACCACGAAATCTATTTCGCGCATTTGACGCCCGGCGGCAGCGCGCTGTCCGGTGATCTGAAAAAGCAGATTGAAAAAGATTTTGGCAGCTATGACAAGTACATCGCCGATTTGAAAGCGTCCGGCATGGCTGCACGCGGTTGGGTTTGGCTCGTGTGGTGGGAAGACGGCAAGCGTCTGTTGAATTGGATCGGCGACGCGCAAAATTCCTATCTCGGCTGGAACCTCAAGCCCATCATGGCGATGGACGTGTATGAACACGCCTACTTCATTGACTTCGGCGCCGCACGCCCGGGTTACATTGATGCGTTCATCAAGAACCTGTGCTGGGAAACCGTCGGCAAGAACTACGAACTCGCCCGCAGGTAACTCAGCATGTCCGCCATCAAGTACGGTTGGGAGAAGGCGCTTCCGCAAGTCGGTTACGATGACGCAGTTGCGCGTGTTACCGATCTTCTGAAAGAAGAGGGTTTCGGCGTGCTGACGGAAATTGACGTCAAGACGACGATGAAGAAGAAGATTGACCTCGACTTCCGCAAGTATGTCATTCTCGGCGCGTGCAATCCGCATCTGGCGTCGCGTGCATTGGCCGCCGAGCCGCAAATCGGCCTGATGCTGCCTTGCAACGTCGTCGTGCAGGAAGACGATCACAACGGCTCCATCGTCTCCATCATTGATCCCAAGGCGATGTTCTTGTTCATCGAAAACGACGGACTCAAGCCCGTCGCCGCCGAAGCTGAAGAGAAGCTCAAGCGCGTGCTCGAAAAACTGTAGAACTGTATCGCCGCAAAATGCAAAGCGGGACGCCCCAGGGTGTCCCGCTTTTGTTTTCAGAATTCTTTCGTTTCTACTTCAGCAGCAGCAGCTTTGCCGCGGCGACCGCGTGCCGAGCGTCGCGCAGTTGCGCGAAATAGACTCCAGATGAGACGTCCGATCCGTTGACACGTACGGCTTGTGTTGCCGTGATCATTCCGGAAAACAGCCGCGCAGCTTCCCTGCCCGTGATGTCAAACAAGCGCAGTTCGTATGCGCCGGGCCGCGACACGTTCAGCGTAATCGTTGTTTGCGCATTGAAGGGATTTGGGTATGCGGAGATAGAATACTCCTGCGGCATCAACTCAGGAATCGCGCCCACCGCGCTGGTTGTATCAGACGAATCGGGCGGAACCGTCAACCACGGCGTGAAGAGTATGTCATCACTAACCTCTGCTCCTTGCCCCCCTGGATTTAACACCGCATGATGTGGGCCGCTTGCGTCACCCCACCAGTTTTCGCGCGCGTCAATGAAAGAAACCTCGTCAAACGGATTGCGTGCCACGCCGTGCAAGTCCTGATTAAAATCGTTATTCCGCAGCCAGACAGAATCCTGCGCGAACGGACAGTTCACGTAAACTTGCGGTAAATTGTTTGCGAACGTCTCGCCAAAGGTCGAGGAAGTAAGCTCAACACCGGCTTCGAGGCGAAAACCAACGGACTCGCCCAAGATAACGTGCGTCGAATCAACCGCCGTACTATCCATCAACGCAAGATAGCCACGGATGGTTACGTCATTGCAGGTGACGTGAATCATCTCACCGCCAATCACTGGTGAAGCGCCACCGCCGGAACCACAATTCGAAAAACTGTTTCGCTGCAATTCGATCGCGCACTCCCATCCTTTTGGTTGGGCGAAACAACTATCAATGATTTCCAATATCGCTCCGCCGGAAAGAATTCCGATGAACCTGCAATCACGAATTGCCGATCCACAGCGAGGCCTTATTGATAACGCCGAAGAAGCCAACGAGTCCGTCGCGGTGAAGGTGCAACGCTCGAAAATCAGACTGTCGCCCAGCGCGTTAAGAAGCCGCGAATCGCCGTGGCAAACAAATCGTGAGTCGCCAAAGTACCCGCCCTGCCGGATGCTGACGAGTTGACGCATCCCGTCAAACAACGTGCTGTCCGCATAGACGCGGCCACCTCGCGGTGTTCGCACGCAAAGCCAGCTTGTGCCAATGAAACGGCAGTTATCAATGACCACGCGCCGCCCGTCATAAATTGCGCCGAATAGCGAATCAAATATGCAGCGATGAAACTCAAGCACTGAGTTCAGTGTATCAGCCTGAATGCCGCCGGCCAAAGACGCGGGCCTGTCCACGGTCATTTGCCAACGGTTGCGGAAAACCATGTCATGGACGCGAATCAGCGCCGCGTTCACCTTCAGACACCTGAGCGTGTCTGATCCCGCAATCTCCGTTGGATCAATCACTGAAAATTCTGTCGTTGACGAGTCAATTCGCGCGGAGCCCATCAGTGTGAAGCTGCGGTTCGGGGCGACCAATGCCTCGGCATAAACCCCCGGTTGCACGATAACCGTATCGCCGTTCAGTACTGCCGCGAAGGCTGCGGCAATCGTAGGGTAGTCTGCGGGAACATGCCGTGTTGTCGCCGCCGCAGCTCCGGCTGAGACGGCAATGAGAATGAGTAATAATAGTGCTCTCATGGGCAGCTGGTGGCATTATATGTGACCCAGCCCGTTGCGGTGCAATGCGCATCACAATCGTTACAGGTTTCGCCAATGTCGCACGGCCGCTTGCACACAATTAGGCGGTACCAACCGCCCGTGCTCAACATTACCTGAGTCGTCAATTGACAGAATTGATTGCTGCATCCGGACTCCACACTCGCCAGGATTACATTAGTGCCGTTCACAACGATGTGAACGCAGGATGTACAACTACAATTACCGCCCGTGCAGCCGGTGATCTTCGCACCAAAGGTGTAGTTCCCCGTACATGGAACGCTAAACGGAGATGTTTCGCTGCAATTCGTGAGCGTGGCAGCACAATCATCTTCATAAGTCCCAGAGCAAGTTACATCCGTTTCTGAGATGCAGAAGTTACACTGCGAAAATACTTTCGCTCCCAAGCACAAAAAAACCGCAAGGAAAACCGTTGCGGTAAGGTGGAGTGGTGCGTGTCGCATGGCAGCCTCCAAAAGGGTGGTATTAGACGAACCCGATCAGGTGCACCGAGTTGCTGGTGCACCAAGTTGCTGGTGCACCAACGGTAATATACGAAATCCCCAAATCCTTGTCAAGAAGTTGCCGAACAGCAACAAAATCACGCCCTTGCGCTATTGCCTCTGAAAGTACACTTCAAACTCTACACTCCGCCGCACAAACGTCACGCGCAGCGGCCACTCAGTTGTATCAGACAACAGGCGAAACTTGCGCGCGTAATCAAATGTTGTCTTGTTGCCGTTCGCTTCGGCGACCGTGAACAACAATGAATCATTGCGCACACGGAAGCGCCCGCCTTCAGTGTATTCTTCGCCTGTCGTATCGCGCTCCGCAGGAGCATTGCGGAAATAGTAGCGGTAAGTCGAATCGGCGCGCAAGTCGAGTGCCATGCGCTGCAAATTGAGATAGTTGATTGACTGCGCATTCGCGAACCACGTCCCCGCGAGCGGTGGCTGCGCGGGCGGCTTCGTGCACGCCACAAACAGCGCCAGAAGCAGCAAGGGCGGCCACCACGGGCCGCCCATTCTCTTGCTGCGTTCCTTCATTTACTTCACCAGCACCATGCGCGTACTCTGTACCTCGCCTCCGGCCATCACCTTCGCGAAATAACTGCCGCTGCCCCACGCGCTGCCGTCAATCGCAAGATTGTGCGAACCCGCGCTCAGATCGAGCGACTGCTGCATCACCACTTGACCCGTCTCATTGTAGATGGTCATTTCAACGTGCGCGTTCTTCGCCAATTCAATCGGCAAACTCGTCGTCGGGTTAAACGGGTTCGGATAGTTCTGCGATAGCTTGAAGTCTTCCGTCACAGGCCGCACCGGACCGACCGCCACGCCGCCCTCAGCCGTGTAGCCGACAACGCCAGTCGTGAAATTCGGACCCGTCGCATTCGGGCTGAAGTAGCTAACACTGCGCGCCGGGTTCTCCGTTACAAATGAATAGCTCCAATCTTCAATCGTGTCACCAATCGGCATGCCATTGAAAAAAGTGCTGAACCAGCTATGATTGTACAACCGCAGAGCGCCGGAGGTCCAGCGCGGAGTCGTCATTGTGCCCCAGCCATCTACAGTGTAGATCGAACTGTCAATCGTCGTTGTGACAAAGCCCGGCAAAAATTCAGACGTGAATCGCATCACCGTCGTCCACGTCGTGCCGCTCGTGCATGGGAACGGCAAAATCCGGGCTTCCGCTTCAGGGCGCTGAATGAACGGCACGGAATCCGTCGGCACGGCGTAGCCCTGGAAATACAGGCCGTCCGATGCGATCCGGTAATACGTGTAGCTGTTTTCTGCCGACACGACGCAATGCGTAGCGTTCGGGAAATCCCCGGCGTAAGGTGTGCCAGAGGCGCTTACATACTCTTCAGCGTACTCTTCCGTGAACGCAAAAGACGAGATGTCCCAGCTTTGGCTTCCACCCGAGCCCGGTGCCCAATTCACTTCGCTGTTGCCCGAAAAGCTCGTGGTCTGCGTGCCCACATCCGGCGCGTCTTCCTGCGTAATCGTAATCTGCGCCTGCGCCAATCCCGCAAACACCGCCAACAAAACAAGTGCAAACAAGTTCTTCATGTGTTCCTCTCGTAATTTATTTATGACCAGACATCATGCTTCAATCTTCTCAATGTTCGCGCGCGGTAACAACACAGTTTCGCCTGATCCTTCAAGCTTCACTTTAAGAACGCGCACTTTGGCCTCCGTGTCCAAAGCAGTAAGCTCCGGCGGAAGTTCAACAACCGTGCCAATCTTGCCGAACCACGGCTCGCGAATGATGCGCACAGTGTCGTTCATTTCCAATCCGGCCGGTTCGTGCCGGTGCGCGTCGTGATGGGTCACATCTTTCCGCGCAATAATAATTTCGGGCCGCATCACTCCCGCGCGAATTTGCGTGGCTCCGCTGACGGACGCCTTGTGCCCTTGATTGCGCTGCAAAAGTTCAAACGTGCGCCGCGCCATCGTGATATGGCCGAAACCTTCGGTCAGCACTAACGTGATGCCAAGCTGCTCGCCGCCGGTAATCGCCACGCCCTGCTCGTAACCCAATAGTTTCTTCAAATCAAGGCTGTCGAATCCGCCGACCACGAGTGCCGACGCGCCGCCGGCTATCGCCTTCTTGACGGCTTCAAATGTCGCAAACGATCCGCCAACGAGGATCTCGTGTTTACACGACGCCGGAATCTTGCTTTCGTCAATCACTTCATCGGGCGAGCCCGCAATCATGCGTATGTCACCCGACGTTTCGCCGCCGATGCCGAAGATGCCCTGAATGAACGTGCCGACCGCCTGTACCTCAACGCCTTCATTCGCAAAAATCTCCGTCACGCGGCCTTCAATGTACGCATCAATCTCCACCGGCACCGGCGGATCGCGGAAAATCAACTGCCCGGTCACGTCCGACACCGATTCGAGCGTTCCGGTAATCGGCGCGTTCAACTTGTTCTTGAACATTCCGAAAAACGACTTGGCTTCGGCGATCAACTGATCCTTTTCGACTTTGTCGCCTTCCTTGATCTTCAACGCGCCGCGCACGTCCGCCGGAGCAATCCCTAACACGTTCGCCGCGTTCAACGGCGTCACGTTACCCGGAAGATTCGTGCTGGCCACGACCTGATCCGCTTCCATGTGCTCGCCGACTTTGACCTTCACGTCGCCACGCAAAGGCAGAATGCGGTCCTTCGTAATCAATGTCGTCTCCGCGACGCGCAAACCCGGTGTAAAAGATGTTGCCATGCGTTCCGTCAGTTAATGAATGAATTGTCGCCGCGAAAACTCGGACTAAATGTTACTCGCCAGCTTTCTGTTCCGCCGCCTTCGGCTTGGCAAAAAGTTCGCTGAAGAGCACGCGCATCTCGGCCATCGAGTTCTTCTCCGCCTCTTCGTTATAGGCCACGCCGTCGAGTCCAAACTTGTCCGCATTCGGATTCGTGAAGGCGTGCTTCGCGCCGGGATAGCGCACGACCTTGTAATTCACGCCGCCCGACTGCATCTCCTTCTCGAACGAAACAACCTGTTCATTCGGGACGAACGGATCCGCGTCGCCGTGCAATACAAGCACGCGGCCCTTAATGTTCTTGCCGCGCGTCGAGTCCGGACTCGTCAGCCCGCCGTGGAACGAGACAACACCCTTTATATTCGCTCCGCTGCGCGCCAGTTCCAGCGCCGCAGTGCCACCGAAACAAAACCCGATGGCCGCCGTGCGCTCAGGATCCACATGATCCTGCATCAGCATCTGCTCGTAGGCGGCGTTCGTCATCGTCTCGAACTTCTTGAAGTCCTGATAAAACGCGCCGGCCAACTGCCCCGCTTCATCGGCTTTGGTCGTGACCACACCCTTGCCGTACATGTCCGCGATGAATGCGATATAGCCCTGTGAAGCCAATTCCCGCGCGCGGCTTTTCACATACTCGTTGATACCCCACCACTCGGGAAAGATCACCACGGCAGGCCGCGACTCCTTCAAGTCATCCGGACGCACCAAATAACCCTGATAGTCCTTGCCGTCCACGGTGTAATCCACCATCGTCGCCTTCAATGCGGCGTTCGCCATCGTTGCGCTCCAACAGATGATTGCCAATACCAAGAGTCTTTTCATCGTGTCCCCTTTGCTTTCTTCTTTTTCACCGGCTTCTTCGCCGCGGATTTTGCAGTCTTGACCGGCTTCGCTTTCGCCCGCTTAATGCAATCGCGAATCACCTGCTCCGCCTCCCAGCGGTCTTTCCAACCCATGGATGTGACGTGCTTGCCTTCAAGTTCTTTATAGACGCGGAAAAAATGATCCATCTCACGCAAAAAATGCGGCGGCACGTCGGACAAACTGTGATACGTTTCAAAGGACGGGTCCGTCGAAGGCACCGCCAACACCTTCTCGTCGCCGCCTTTCTCATCCTGCATCAACAACACACCGAGCGGTCGCGCAGCCACCACGCAGCCGGGAAACGTCGGCGTCTTCACCATCACCAACACATCGAGCGGATCGCCGTCGTCCGCCTGCGTGCCTGGAATAAATCCATAATCACCCGGATAGTGCACGGGCGAAAACAGTGGGCGGTCCAAAACGATCGCGCCGAGTTCACTGTCGTATTCGTACTTGTTGCGGTGGCCGTAAGGCACTTCGACAACAACATAAATTTCATTCGGTATCCGTGGTCCAGACGGAAGTTCGTGCAGCTTCAATGGAGGTCCTGCTATAATTGTGTACGTTTAGGAAGACGGTGGTCAATCCGCATGCCTCGCAGCATCGCGCCTTGAACTTCACCGCAAATCTGATTAATCATCTTGAGCCCGCCCGCGTCTTTGCGCAAGGCAATTCGCAGCGGACGCGTGCCCGGCTGCGCTTCTATCATCGCGCGCATCGCGTTGCTCACATCGCGCGGATCCGGAGCGGCTTCGCTGGCAAGATACTGCCGGGTCTTCAAGTCAAGGTCTTTGGATTCTTCACGCTCAACCGGATAACCATCAAGCCGTGCCGGATCGTCGGCCTCCATAATGTTCGCGCGAAAATTCGACGGATAAGCTCCCGGTTGAAGGATCACCGTCTCAATACCGTGCGGCAATAATTCATAAGCCAACGACTCCGCATACGCTTCGAGCGCAAATTTGCTCGCGCAGTATGCCGCAAGATAAGGTAAAACTGTGCGGCCCAAACCGCTGGAGACATAAAGCAGCAAACCAGCATTGCGCGCGCGCATTGCAGGCAGCACCGCGCGGTTCAGCCGGTGCACCCCGAGCACGTTGACGTTCAAAACGTGCGCAAACTGCTCGATGCTGTTGGCTTCGGTCACACCGTCCACGCCGATGCCCGCGTTGTGAACCACGCAATCAAGGTCACCCGCTTCGGCCACTGCGCGGTTCGCCGAATCTTCGTTCGTCACGTCGAGTTCCAGCACCCGCACATTCCGCAACGAGCCGACTTCCGCCGCCGCAGCTTCGTTCTTGCCGCCCACGCCGCGCATCGTAGCAAACACCGTGTGCCCCGCCGCCGACAGTTCCGCAACCGCCAACTTGCCAAACCCGCTTGAACATCCGGTGATGAGAATGTTGGCCATTCGCTTACACTCCGTGATGCTCGTGCTTCTCGTGCGTCTTCCTGGGGAAGAGCAGGGAAGCGACAATCGAAAGCGCCAGCAAGATCACGACGGTAAAGAGCGCCCAGCCGAGTGGAATGGCCCACGCCGTGTGCCCGAGCAGCATCTTCGCGCCGATAAACGACAGCACCGCCGACAGGCCGTACTTAAGATAATGGAATGAGTCCATCATGCCGTGCAAGGCAAAATACAACGACCGCAATCCAAGTATGGCGAACACGTTGGACGTAAACACCACAAACGGGTCGAGCGTAATGGCGAAAATCGCCGGTATCGAGTCGAGCGCGAACACCACGTCCGTGAAGTTGATGACCTGCAAAACCACAAACAGTGGCGTCGCGGCCCAAAAACCCCGGCGGCGAATGAAGAACTTCTCACCGTAAAACTGACTCGTGATCGGAAACACCTTCTTGGTCAAAGTCACCAGCGGATTCTTGTCCGGGTCAACACCCTGCTCCTCCTGCAGCGCCATCCGAATACCGGTGTAAATCAGGAACGCGCCGAAAATGTAAAGCACCCAATCAAACGCCGCAATCAGCGCCGCGCCCAAGCCAATCATCAAACCGCGCAAAATCATCGCACCCAAAATTCCCCAGAACAGCACGCGGTGCTGGTACTGCGGCGGCACCTTGAAATACTGGAAGATCAAAATGAACACGAACATGTTGTCCACGGACAACGATAGCTCGATTAGATACCCGCTCAAATACTCGACGGCCGTCTGGTGGCCTTTCCACCAATAGACAAATCCGCCGTAGAGCATGGCCAGCACAAACCAAACGGCGCACCAGCCCAGCGCCTCCCTTTTCGACACCACATGCGGTGTCTTGTTGAATACTCCAAGGTCCAGCAGCAGCAGCGCGAAAATGCCGACGCAAAAGAGTATCCACTTAATGACAATAAAATCCAAGTGAACGATTCCTGTCTATTTGCTATGCGTTTGCCGCGGCGGGCTATCGGACGATGGCCACGACAAATCTATTCTTCAATCTAATGCTTCCGTCCGGCTCCGCGAACCTCACAAGGGCCGCAGCCATCGCCTGCTTCACGGCTGTTTCGCCAAGCTCACGTACCGAAAACCGTGTCGCCGCAGTTCCGGCTTGGCTCGCCCAAAATTCCGCAAAGTCCGAATGCGTGCGTGTCAATTCAATTTCTGTCGCCTCTTCAACCGACAATCCTGCGCCACGAATCGTCTCGAACAACTTCTCCGGCGGCGAAAGCGAAAATGGCCCTTCAAACTTCGGCGGCGTCGTAAACAACTTGCGTACTGCCGCACCGATCACGGAAAAATCCGAATGCTCCGGCGATGCAAAACACGCGATGCCAATCGGTGCCCCATGCTTCGTCACACGCGCAAGCTCCCGCAGCGCGCGCACAGGGTCTTCCGTGAATTGCAGCGAGTTAATCGCTACCGCGCCGTCAAACAGACCATCCGCGAATGGCAAGTTCTCCGTATCCGCTACCGTGAAAGCCGCTTCAGGCAATCGCGCTTGCGCCAATGCCAGCATCTCTGCCGCCACATCCGTGCCCGTTACACGAGCGCCCCGGCCACGCGCCAAAACACACGCTCCACCCGCGCCGCAACCCGCATCTAAAATGTGCGTGCCGTTGTGCGCAACTCGCGCCAGCAGCCACTCCGCCAATGGCATGCTGTACGCTTCATGCCGCTCGGCCCAGAGCGCGGCGCTCGGTCCCCAAAGTTCTGCTTGCCGTGCTCCCGACGACATTTAGTAAAGATACAACGCGAAGAAGCGCGCCGTCGTTCTGCCGTTGGAAGTCAGCGCGAGCGTGTCCTCGCCCTTCATCTTGAAGCCATTCGCGTCAGCCAGTGCTCTTAGCAAGTCGCCTTCAACCTTCATTGCCTCAGCGCAGTACATCTTCGTCTGCGACATCGGCCCGAACGTCAACTTCTCACCTTCAAGAACATACTTGCCGCCAAATCGGTTGCAGCCGCCCGATCCCGTGATCTTGTCGCTCTGAACGCTCAAAGTGATATAGGGATCGCTGCGAAAGCCCTCGGACTTCTTCACCGCTTCACCATTCAACTCGTAGAGTGTCCAACGCTTGTTCTTCAATGGAGAGCCCGGCGGGCGCTTGGGCTGCCGCGGAGCATCTGCCTTCGACGTGTCCGGATTCGCAAACGTGCGCGTGCTGTCTATTGCCGCAAGCGGTTTCTGCGGATCAATCGTTTGCGCCTGCGGTGTTGATCCCGACTTCGGGCCTTCGACCGTCTGCGGTTCGCGCTGCTTCGAGCAGCCGATCAGGAGCGTGACGACAAGAATAAATGCAAGCTGTTTCATGCCAGTTGTTGTTGACACCACTCGTCCAACGTTGTTAACGGCTCGCGCAAGAGTTTGTGCGCCGCCGCCGGATTGCCCGTTTCTCCATGTTTCTCGAAAACGGCCATGAAGTCCGCGAAGCCATCGAGCCATTGCAGGTCTTCGTGAGTCGCCGCGTACGTCTTCACATCGGCAATGCTCATCTGCTCCACCGGTAAATCTGGTCGCAGTAGATTGCAGTAGTGCTTCAATGCGTCAAACATCCTCAAGCCTTCCGGCCCGTGCACCGTGAAACGGCGGTGGCCTTCCCACTGCTCTTCTTCCAACACCGTCGAAACCATTTTCGCAAAGTCTGCCGCCGCCACGAAGTGCCATGTCAACGGCTGCAGCCCGACCATCAACGCGCGGTCTTCCAGCACAAAGTAGTCGAGACTCTCGAAAAACCACGTCGCTTGCCACAACACCGTCGGCACGCTGCCTGCCTCAAGCGCAAGAATGCCTTTCGAAAACGCCGCGCGCCGATCCCATGAATGATTCGGATCAGGCTCCCAGTCCCCGGCGATAATCGAGATCTTCTCGATCCCCACATCTTCTGCCGCCTGTGCCACATTCGCGAGCCCTTCATGCAGCACGTCTTCAGGCTCGGAATCATGATCCGTATTCAAATTGATATGCAGCATCGAGCAGCCCTCAAGCGCTTCGTGCAGCGTATCATAGTCCCGCACGTCCGCAAAGGCATACTCGTAGCGGTTGTCCATGATATCTTTGGCGAAAACCGGATTGCGCGTCAAAATGCGCACGCGAAATCCGTCATTCAACAACTGCTCGGCCACAGGCCGACCCAATAATCCCGTCGCTCCAATTACTGCAATCATCTCAACTACTCTGGTTTCTGTTTCCCCCCCCAGTCCTCTGGGGGGTAAGGGGGCAATTGCTGTTAACAACTCAGCGTTGACGTGCGCTCGTCATGCTGAAGCCGCTGCGGCTGAAGCATCTCTCTGCTTCCCCCCCAGTCCTCTGGGGGGGCAAGGGGGGGTCAAGCTGTATAGCGCAACAACGTAACCGTCAACGCTGGCACACCGTATCCGGCCGCAGCACTCTGATTCCCCCCCAGTCCTCTGGGGGGGGGGGAGGGGGGGCAAGCTGTATCGCGCAACAATGTAACCGTCAACGCTGGCACACCGTATCCGGACGCAGCACCTGCATCTCTTCAATTACCAATCCCGCGCGCACATTACCGTCGGTCGTGTCATTCTCCAAACGTCCGCGAAACTCGGCGTAGGTCGGTGCGCCGTTGCGCTGCATACTCACATACGCCCGCTCGACTTCCAGCCAATCGCCTTTGAATTTCACCACAAACTTCTCGCCCGTGTCGCAAGTAATCAGCGAGGCCGCGTCCGCCTGATACGACAGCATGCCGCGCATCGGCACGGCTTCCTCGCGATGACGTTTCGCCAATTCGCGCGCTTCGCGGCCTGCTTTGCAGCCGAGCACAACGACCGCGAGAACAACGAAAAAGACGCGAATCACTTGCTTTCCAACAGCGCGACGGTCATACCAGATGACGGATAGCGCGTGCCGCTCACAGCATCCGGCGCGGCGATTTTGTCCAAAGCTGCAACGTCGTCGGCGCTTAGTTTGACTTTCAACGCGGCGATGTTCTCTTCCAGCCGCGAAGTCTTGCGCGTGCCCGGTATCGGAATTATATCTTCACCTTTGGCCAGCACCCATGCGAGCGCCAACTGCGCCGGCGTGCAACCATGTGCTTGCGCTTTCGATTCGATGAGCGCGAGCCACTTCGCATTGGCGTTCAAATTCTCGCCCTGAAAACGCGGGAAGATCGCGCGGCGGTCACCACTTGCTTTGAGCGATGCTTCATCCTTGATGTGGCCCGTCAGAAATCCACGGCCCAACGGACTGTAAGCCACTAACGCGATGCCCAGTTCACGGCACACCGGCAGCACTTCGGCATCGATGTCGCGCGACCAGAGCGAATACTCATATTGTGCCGCGGTCACAGGATGCACCGCATGCGCGCGGCGAATCGTCTTCGGTCCGGCTTCCGAAATCCCCAGATATTTTACTTTTCCGGCCTGCACCAGTTCCGCCATCGCGCTCCACGTTTCTTCGATCGGCACTTGCGCGTCCACACGGTGCAGATAATACAAATCAATTTGTTCGACGCCCAGCCGTTCCAGACTCATGTCGCAGGCGCGTTTCACATAGTCGGGCCGCGCGTTGATGCCCATAAACGCACCGTCGTTGCCGCGCACGTTGCCGAATTTCGTGGCCAGAAAAACATCATGGCGACGCGCATGCAATACGCGCGAGAGCAGCACTTCATTGAGCCCGACGCCATACATATCTGCCGTATCCCAAAACGTGCAGCCCAATTCCAGCGAACGCTCCAGCACGCGGATATTCTCTTTATTGTCATAAGCGCCATAAAACTCCGACATCCCCATACACCCAAGCCCCAGCGCCGAAACACTCGGACCAATCTTTCCTAATTTTCGTTGTTGCATTGTTCTTAACTTTCAGACTTCATGAAAATTCCACGCGAAAAGCGTACATCCGTTGTAGGGGCGGATGGCATCCGCCCGTTGTTCCGCGAGATCAAATCCCAGGCCCTCGCGCCAGCGGCACCGGGTCCAGCGTCTACGCTGGTTTCCTCACCGTCGCTACACCATCATCATGCGCATCCGCCAGGATGAAGTCCTGAATCTTCGTCCATTTCTGAATCTTCGCTACACGATTCTCCGTTTGCGGAGAAAGATCGAGCGGACGGCCGCGCGTGTCAATGATGACGCCGACCACGCCGCCGTGCAACGTCGCTTGAATTTCCTTGCACGCGCCCGCGCCGACGTCAAAACCTTTTTCCGGCTTAATCGTCGCCTTGATTTCATCACCCGGCGCCAGCGGGAAGAGCAGCAGTTCGCCGAACGGCACGCTCTGATTGAACGACTGCCCGCTCTTGCTCGTGCCTGTTATCGTCACGCAGGGTTTGCCCTCTTTCGTCTTGCCCACCGGACAGACGCACGAGCCCAACCGGACGAGACAATCTTTCTCAAACACCTGAATCGCTGCTTGCTCATGCACACTCGCCAGCACGCCAAGATGCGGCATCATGAAAATCGAATCCACCGCAAGTTCGGTCACGCCTTCCGGTTGAAACGCGTCAATCATCATGTGCGCGGCCTGACTGCGGCGCGGCGCATGCGACAGTACACCGCCGGAGCCGACGATGATGTTCAAGTCCATCATGTTCACGACGGTCTCACCCGAGCCGCTCTGGTCAAACGTATCCGAAATCGTGCGCTCCTGCTGCACGCCCTTGAGCGACGTCGCGAAATTCTTGTGCTGAATGAACGCCAAGCGCAACGCCTCGCGCGAAATTGCCTGCTCGATTTGCAGCTCTTCTTTCGTCTGCGGAATCGTCGTCGGGCGAATCATCTTGTTGGCAATACGGTTGCGCAACTCACGTTCATCAATATCAAACGGCACCCAGCGCAATATATTTTCAATGCCCGCTTCGGCCAGCACGTTCATCACCGAATAGCTCATCCCCAAGTTCGCCGACACCGTGCGGTTGAAAACCGTCTCATATTTCCCTCCGCTTGCGGGGGGATTAAGGGGGGCCTTCGTGCGAAAAATCGAGAACACGTCCGTCGTCGCGCCGCCGATATCCACTCCGACGAGCGTAATATCCCGCGCCTTGGCCACGCGCTGCATAATATCACCGACCGCGCCCGGAGTCGGCATAATTGGCGCATCCGCCCAACCCATCAGCTTGCGATAGCCCGGCGCCTGCGCCATGACGTGTTCCATGAATAAATCATGAATCGCATCGCGTGCGGGCCCAAGATTCTCGCGTTCGAGCACGGGCCGCAAATTGTCCACGACGAGCAAATCCACTTCATCGCCGAGCACATTCTTGATTTCGTCACGCGCCTGCTTGTTGCCCGCGTAAATCACCGGCAGCTTATACGATGATCCCAAACGCGGACGCGGACGCGCCGCTTTCAAGAGTTCAGCAAGCTCAATCACGTGTTTCGTCGTGCCGCCATCCACTCCACCCGAGAGGAGAATCATGTCGGGACGCAATTTGCGAATGCGCTCAATCTTCTGATGCGGCAATCGCCCATCGTTCGACGCCAGCGTGTCCATCACAATCGCACCCGCGCCGAGCGCCGCGCGTTCCGCCGATTCCGCGGTCATCGCTTTCACCACACCCGACACCATCATCTGCAAGCCGCCGCCCGCCGACGAAGTCGAGATATAGATATCGCAGCCGCGGTCGCCCGACTTCGTTTTGATGATGCCGTCTTTTTCGGTGAACTCGCGCCCCATGATTTCGCCGATTTCGGCAATCGCATTGAGCACACCCTTCGTCACGTCTTCAAACGGCGCTTCCACCGTCGTCGGCGCCTCACCGCGGCACACCAACCGGTACTCGTCCCCCTGCTTCTCGATCAGAATTGCTTTAGTGGTCGTCGAACCGCAGTCCGTCGCCAGAATGGTCGTGATGTCTGATGGTTTTTTCATGCGCTGTTGCTGATCGTGTGACAAGACTCCTATTATCTGAATTACTTCGTACAGAATAACTACTTTGATAAACTCTGCTTCGCAGGCTCCACATATTCCAAATAAGGAAACATCGGCTCTATATCCATCGAATCAATAATTCCATACCCGCTCCAGGTCTTAGTCGGCGGATAATACACAAATCGCTTTCCCTCCCCATCGGGCATCCACTGCGTCGAAACCGCCACCATCGAGTCTATCGGACATCCGTACAGCTTGATATCCCAATTCGCGCGAATGTACATCGGCAGTTCAGTATAGTGGTTCTTCACCAGACTCACGACAGTCGGTGCATCGCCACGGTCTTGATAAAACACGTCCGCGCTCTTGACCAACGCCAGCACTTGCGATTGCGCGCCGACTGCAAGATCATGTTCTTGTTCTTTGGTCAAACTGCCGAAATGGTATCCCGGCACGCCCGAACCCCGCCACATCCCGGTCTCAGCATCGTAACAAATGCGATGATAGTCCGCCAAGCTCACGGTATTGGCATTCTTCGCAAAATACTTCTGCTGCGCGCAAATGTTCGCGAGTGAGTGTCCGGTGAAACGAATCCACCAATCTGCTGCAACGGCAGAATCAAAGGTCACATATTTCTCTTCAACCAACTCGTCAACCGACCCCGGCCAAGCGCCCCGGTCTTGAAAAAAGATTTGCGTCTGTTTGCGCACATCCAGAATCGCCTGCCGCGCTTGCAACAGCTTAACCGAATCTTCCGGCAACACCTCCGGCGCGCGCGGTTCGCCTGCGAAGACAATAAAGGCACCGAAAAACTGCCAGGCGACGATAGAGAACAAGATAATCCGCATGATTAACCCTTGAACAGATGATTTGCAATTTGTTGACGTCGGAGTAATGTTGAACTGTTGTTCCGCCCAGAAATCTAAAGAAAAACCCAGGCTTCCTTTAGATTCTGCCCCCAATCTAAAGAAAACACCCCATTCCCTTTAGATTCCAGCCGATATCTAAAGCCTCCGCGCCAGCGGCAATGGGTCCAGCGTCAACGCTGGGGCCAGACCCGCTCGCCCGTCTCCTTGTCCACCAAAAAAATCGCGTTCATCGGGCAGGCGTGCGCCGCCGCCAGCACGCCTTCGTCGTCCAGCGTGTCCGGCGCAATCACATGCGACTGAAACTCTGCGTCCAGCGCGAAAATATCCGGCGCTTCCATCATGCACAACGTCGAACCAACGCAGCGGTGTTTGTCAATGGTTATCGTGTATTTCGACATAGGGTATAAGTTGACTGGAAGTGTAGGGGCGGATGGCGATCCGCCCGCGCCAAGCAGAATCGAAAATCCCAAGCCTTCGCGCCAGCGGCAATGGGTCCAGCGTCAACGCTGGTCTCTGGTTTCCCCCCAGTCCTCTGGGGGGACTAAGGGGGGTAAAATGTTAAGCGTGATTCGTCTCTGGTTCCCCTTCTCCGTTCACGGGGAAGGGGTTAGGGGATGGGGTCTGTTACCGCTGCGGGTGCCCCTACTTGTGCGCGATCGGACACGTCTCCCACACCACCGGAAACTCATTCAACGCGCGCGACACAATCGCCGGTTGATATTCGAGCACATTCGCGCGCAGCTTCGGCAAATCCATGCGCTCGGCCATGATGCGGAACGTCTCACCCGCTTCCATCCGCGCCAACGGGCCGCCGACACACACATGAATCCCGTGCGCGAACGCCACGTGCGGATTCGGATTGCGCGTGATGTCGAGCTTATCAGGATTCGTGAACACCGCCGGATCACGGTTGGCCGCCGTCAACGCCAGCAGCACGCGCTGATCCTTTTTAATCTGCTTGCCGCCGACTTCCTGATCATACTTCGCCCAGCGCACCGTCGCTTTCACCGACGTATCATAGCGCAACAGTTCTTCCACCGCGCTTTCAGCCAGACTCGGATCCTTCTTCAACAGCGCCCACTGATCCGGATTCTGAATAAACGCCAGCGAGCCGTTGTTAATCAAATTCGTCGTCGTCTCGTGACCGCCGAACACCAACAGCACCACCGTCGCAATCACTTCGTCGCGGTTCAAAATGCCGTCCTTCTCCGCCTGCGTCAGCATCGAAATCAGATCATCCTTTGGATTCTGGCGGCGTTCTTCCACCAACGGTGACAGATACGCCACAAACGAATTGAGTCCTTCACATGCGATTTCGCGGCGGCGCGGTTCGTCGGCGCGAATGAAAAACAGCGTGCCAATCTGTTCCGACCAAAACTTAATGTCGTCGCGATCCTTGTCCGCTTCGGGAATCCCCAGCATGTTCAGAATCACCGTGAGCGGAATCAAGTACGAAAATTCCTTGACCATATCGTAGTGCTTGCCCGCTTCGATGCGGTCAATCACCGAGTGCACAATCTCCTGAATGCGCGGCTTGTATTTCTCCAAAGCGATCGGTGTCAGCACCGGATTCAACAGCCGGCGGATGCGCGTGTGGTCGGGTTGATCTTTGAAGATGAACCAATTGGCCAGCACGTCGAAGATCGGCTTGAAGCGAATCTCGTCACCGGGCTTCATCTCTTCGCCCAAATACTTAATCCGTTGCGCCGACCACCCCGCCGGATCGCGCAGCACCTTCACCACATCATGATAGTGCGTGAGCACCCAGCCGCCCCACTTCTCGTTCCAATACACCGGATCATGCGCGCGCAGCTTGTGATAATAAGAATGCGGATCGTTCATCACGTCCCGCGTCATCATGTCATTGAAATTGATTGTGGGTGTCGTCATGGGGGGCTCGCTAAAATGAGAAATGTGAAATTAGAAATGAGAAATCAACTGTAGGGGCGGATGGCATCCACCCGCGAAATGAACAACCAACAACGTTCTACGTCAAGCGGCGATTAACCTAGGTCAGGCCTCCGGCCTGACAATCACGGTTTCCTGCCGGAATCCGCACTCCGGCGAACACCGTCTCTTATTGTCTCCAAAAGCACATCAACATCAATGTCGCCGAGCTTCTTGAACTTGATGCAATACCCGGTGACGCTCGCCTTGCCCAGTTTCTTGCCGTAAGTATTGGCCAAATAGGTCTTGTCTTCAATGCCCATGACGTACACGGATATGCCCGTCGTGTTCGCGCTCAAACCAATTTGAAAGAACTCCTTGGTTGAACCATCGGCATATTTGATCGTGAAAGCCCCGTATCCGATGTTGGGGTTCGAGACCACTTTGCCTTCACTGTTCCTGCCGTCGCTGAACCACTGCTTACATTTCGGCAGAGCTTTCAAAATGCGCTGATGCAGCTCCAGCATCTCGCTCCGCTTCGGCTCAGCAAGACTGGCGATGTATTCCGCGATTTGCCTTTGGATGGTCATGCTTGAAATGTAGGGGCAGATGGCATCCGCCCGCGCGAGGAACAACGAACAACTAATCGCCGAGCCGGTTATGGCCGCCGCAACCCGGCCGGAATCCGCTTCCCGCCGTAGCGCCCAGCTTGCTGGGCAAAATCCCCCAAGACGATTCGCCGCACGTATGCGAATCACGATGTAGGGGCGGATGGCATCCGCCCGCGTGAAGAAAAACCAACAACGTTGCGCTTTTGTCATCCCGAAGCGCGCCGCGCGCTGAAGGATCCTGTAAAACGAAGCAACAGTTTCAAGCGTTTAATCCCCTTCGCCCAACCCCGCGACATGATGCATGTACTCGTAAGGGAAAGCCGCCGCCGCTGCAAGCTTTCGCCCGGTGTTCCGGGCACCCACGACGAGTGCCGCCGCGAGAAACCCAAACTCCCCCTTCTTCATCAGCGGTCAAAATAAACCATTGCGCCCGCGAAGCGCAACGGGTCCAGCGTCCACGCTGGTGCACCGCCTGCGGACTGCGCAACACGCTCGACAGCATCGCCACGCCCTGTTCCGTGAAAGCGCGGGGTAGCTTTCGAGTTCCACCCCAACTTGATATCACAATTTGTGAGTTCAAGATATTAAACTCGTCGCGGGTAAGCTGAAAAACGAAGTCTTCTGGAAACCTCTCGGAATTCCTTGTAACTGCTTGATCCAAAACTTTAACCGCCTTTCTAATTTCTCATTTCTAATTTCAAATTTACTCCACCACTCCCGCATTCAACTCCCGCAACACAGCATAATATGGACTCTTCTTCACCAACGCGAGCACATCAGCGATATATTGCTCGCGGCCCAAAATAAACAGCGGCCACCCGGTCTCAATCAATTCCAACCCCAACTTGCCCTGCCCCGAATAGAGCAGCGTGACAAACTGCCGGTGTGTCTCGGCCATCGCGCCGGGCAGAAATTCGTCATCGGCCAGCGTGTTATAGTCTTTCCATAGCTTCTGATCGCGCGCCGCCCGCAGCATCGCCAACACCTCACTCGCCGACGGCGTACTGCGCAGCATCAGTTCCGCACTCGGCACAAATCCCGTGCGCGACGCTTCCAAAATCACTTCCGGCAGCGGCGAATCACTGTGCGGCAATTTCCAATAGTCAAACGTCAAATCGTTAACCGTGACTTCCCACAACCCGTCGTGATCCGCGTCGCTCCAGCGGCCGCCGTTATACACCGTATCCATCACTTCAAACTTCGTCCCCAGTGAAACGATATACTGCGCAAAACAACAATGCGCGCCGCCGGAATACGTCTCGATAATCGCATCCGGCACGCGGTCGCCCGTCAAATCGCGCGCAATACCCAGCGAGTCGCTGTCGAGCACGCGCACCGTAAAATCACTGAGCGACCACAGCACCTTGTCCTTCTTCAGCACCGTCAACTCGTGCGACATCCCATAGTTCGCCGCAGCCACCGAAAAAGTGTAGTCACCAATCGTCGTCACCACCGGTTCATCCGCAGCGAGCAGGGTGGAGGTGTGTACGAGCACTACCGCCAACCATACAAGGCGATGTGCGGCACGCAAAGAAATGCCTGAACACCAACTCATAGGTCTTTCCAAATCACAATCTCACCTCGAAAACTCGTTCCTGCGCCGTAGTTCGCGCGGTACACAGTTTGACTTGTGTCCCCATGAAACACATTTCCCGGCGCGTCCACCGCAAATGCGGCCGGAAGCCGGTAACTGAAGGAGCCAGAATTTAAACGCAGTTGATCACCAAATACCGTGGCAACATGCGTGAGTCCTTGTTTGCGCAACTGCGCGACTCCAGCGCCTGCACGACCATTCTCGACAAAGCTCCAGCTATTGACCAGCCCGTCCAAATTCAGTACGGTTCGCTTCGCATGATAGCCAAAAAAACCTGCGTCGGCTATGCCAATCACCGCATCGGAAGGCAAATTCTGATCGCACCACGTCGCGGCCGCTACAACTTCCGGTGCAAAAGTCCCCTCACGTTTGCCCAATCGCGTGAATCGCGCAAACTCGCTTTGGGCAACTACCAAGAGCAAACCTGCTATCGCAAAATAGCCAACAACCTTAGAGCGTTCCTGAATCTGCCGCACCATCCAGTCCACGACCAAGATCAATAGCAGCAGCGGCGATACGAAGTACCAATTCGAGATAACCCAGCGAACACTCAGCACCAGGAACACTACATAAAGAGCGTTGCCCAGCGCCCAATAAAAGAGTAAGCGAGCCGATCGATCGCCTGACGTTCCCATACGCGTCCACCAGCCAAGACCAATCAATAGCATCCAAGTTGCCAGCCCGAGCGCAGCGACGCCGCGGTCTGCCAGCCACATATTCAAATTGAAGGGCAAATCGCTTTGCGTCTTTATCGCCGCGCTGATCGGTAGCGCGTGACCCAGCCACAGCCAATTGGAAGCAAAGTAAAACAGCAACACCGTCAAAGGCACGAATACCAACGGCAGGGCCGCGCGCAGTTTCCCTTCCCGCTGCATCTCGTAAATCGCAAAACAGCCCAACGGCGCGATAACAAGTGCATGGTCAAGCCGCGTCAACACAATCGCTGCATTCAGCCAACCGAGCTGCCAACCCAACGACTCGGCAGGGCGCGTCAGCAACAGCCATAGATATAGCGCGATGAGCACGCCAAGGAGTGTTGATTCCATGCCCCCGTTGAACAAGGTCGTCACTCGGCCATACAAAAGAAGCAGGATACAAAGTACCCCCCCCCCCCGCGAGAAGCGAGCCAAGCCGCTGAACTAACACAGCTAGGCCAACAAACAGCATGGTCACGAATGCACCATACAACTCAAGGTAGCTACCCGGGAGCAGATGCACTTTGACAGCAGCGAACGGTACCAACAACCAACACCACAACGGTTGGTAACCGTTCGTTGTATTAATTCCGTCGAACGTGCTGCCATTTCCGCGCGCGATATTCTCGGCGATGCGAAAGTAATAGTACGCGTCGTCATGAAAGCTCGCCGTAAGAAATTGATGTTGACCGACGACACTCAGAAGCGTGGGCAACAGCGCAAGACCCAATAGCAGCAAGAGAATTGTCCTTGAGAGCAACTGATCTCGCTGCTCCATCACCGCCCGCACGGCACACTCCCTTTCGGACCAAAGCTCGCATACAGCACGCCGTCCGTGCCGCGCACGTCAGTGGTTTCCCACTCCGCCAACTTCGCCCACTCGCGCACGACCGTGTTGCGCTGCTCCTGCGCGAGCGCGTAGAGTTCCGCAAGTTGCTCACGCGTTGGTTCAACGCGAAATGCCGCGCGGTACAAATCCGCAAAACTATAAGCGCAATGTGATGACATGATTGTTTGACCCAATACACCGTTAACCCAACATAATACGAAATTCCCCCCAAATTTCCAACATAATGAACCCCTAACTGCAAGCAGAGAGAGGAGTTACAAAGCGCAAATCCGCTCTGACTCCCCTTCCTCCGTTTACGGGGGAAGGGGCTGGGGGATGGGGGCCTCAGCGCAATGAAATCTGGAGTGCCCAGTCGCAAACACATGTTGTCTAAATACAACACTACCCCTATCTCCAGCCTACTGCTATGCTTAAGCATAACTTTATAATAACAAATATATTACACATAACCCCCTGTTTATCCAAGCACCCCAAACGAGGCCGAAAGCCTCCCCCAAAGCCTCTCCAAAGCTAAGTTCAATAAATCGTAAATAAATATTTTACAGATATAAACGCATTCGAAGTTCGCACCATCTTGAACAAACGGGCAAGCAACTCTCTATCAAAACAACTATTTGTGCTATTTATACAGAAAAGACTTGACAAACGGTCTCGTTTATCGTACATTATATGCGTCCACAACGGAGACCCCCTCATGCCCAATCCCACCACACATCCCCTCATCACGGCCCAATCCCTCCTGGCCGACCCCACGTCACTCGATCTGGATTCCCTAAACCAACAGATCGGTATCGCCGCCATCGAAGCCGACGCGCAAGCCGCACTCATCGCTCTCTATGAAGATGAACTGCGCCGCGAGCTGCGCGCTAAGGTTGACCTCGCCGGCCCCATCCCCGCCTGTCCCGATCCCGAACTCGCCTTCACCCTCAGCGGCGAACAGCTCCTGTCCGCCCGCCGCCAAGCTTCCCTCCACTTCAACCGAGTCTTCCAGCTCGCCCCCATCGCCCGGAGCGCCAAACCCTCGCAATCGTCCCACCTGCCGCAAGACCTGCTGCTCCGCTCAGGCCTCGGCAATCCCGCTTAGTTTCCCCCCCAGAGCTTCGCTCAAACTCCACCCCCTCGGCCTTCATCCGCAGTCATCATGCGGCGGCACATCACGTGCCCCGCTCGCTCGCGCACGGCCAAATTTCCCCAAGGAGCGACTCGCTCTCCGCTCTCCCCCCGCGAACGCGCGGGGGGACAAAGGGGGGTTTTGAAATCATCAATCATCAATCAAGCGGCGGCACCCGCTGCGGGTGCCCCATTCATCCTTCATCTTTTCCTCCCATGCCCTCAACCTACAAAGTCAACAACGATGGAGCAGGCGCAAACCTGCTGCTCAATTTCGAAGTGGACACCACGTCCAACAAAGACTTCACCTGGACCGACATTGACAACAATCTCACCGCCGCTGCCATGGCCGACAACAATAAAGTCGGAATGGGTTCGGCCGGATCGCGTCTGATCGGCAAAGTCATTTCCGTCTCCGATGAACTCGCCAGCGGAACGGCTGTCCCGCTGCTCTGCACAGTGCAAGTTACCGGTGTCGCGCGCTTCATGTACTCCGGCACCGCACCCTCAGTCGGCAACAAAGTCGAATGCGACGGCGCCGGAAAAGTCCGCAAAGCCGTCACCCTCACCGACGTCCCCGCAGGCGGCACAGCCCAACGCGGCTTAGTCATCGCAATTGACACCACCGCCACCACCTGCGACGTCCTACTCGACGCCTAATCTCTCCGCTTCCCCCCCGGTCCTCCGGGGGAGCAAGGGGGGGGGCAAGCACCCAAGCGCATTCCCTCTGATTTCCCCCCGCGATGCGCGGGGGGACTAAGGGGGGTTCTGCTTTCGCTTCAAGCACATTGTCATCCTGAAGGTCGCCGCGACCTGAAGGATCTTGTTGCACAACCACACACACCAAGCGCATTCCCTCTGATTTCCCCCCGCGATGCGCGGGGGGACTAAGGGGGGTTCCGCTTTCATCCTTCATCCTTCATCCTTTATCCTTTCCCATGACTCTCGACTTCTCCCAAGCCTATTCGCTCCGCGACAAAATCCAAGAGCATTCCCGCAGCGGCAATCTGTCGCTGTATGCCGAGGCCCAGGAACGCGGCCTCACCTTCACCGAACTGCTCGAAGAACTCGATCCTTCTCCGCGCAAGCCTGACGGCGCACTCGATGCTCCGCTTGATGCCTTTGAACGTCAACTCTTTTTGGCCGACATCGCCATCGCCGGTCGCAACGCCACCACCCTCGAGCAATTTCTTTCCGGCCCAGGCATGATCCTCGCTCCCGAATATGTCTCGCGCGAAATCCGCCGTGGTTACAAACTCGTGCAAGATCCTGAAGAACTCGTCGCCGCAATCGTTCCCGAGCGCGGCCCCACCGTCACGCCGCTCTACATCAAAACTGACTTCGCCAAGAAATCGCAGCGCCGTCACGACTCTGCCGCCTATCCCGTCGTCAAACTCGCCTATCGTCAAAAGGAAGCGGGTATGGTGGATCGCGGCCGTCAATTCGATTTCAGCTACCGCATTCTGAAAAATCAGAAGCTCGCTGAATTCCGTGTCTTCTTGTGGTGGATCGGCGCGCAGCTTGCCAATGACGAAATCGCCGAAATCTACAACATCGTCATCAACGGCGACGGCACCTCGCCCGCTCCTGCCAACGTCTTCAATGGCACCGCCGGAACGTTCAACTACACCGACCTCGTGCATCTCGCGATGTCATTCGATGGCCCCGCGCGCATGACTCACTTGCTCGGCGCCAAGACCGACATCGAAGCTGTCCTGAAGATCAACGAACTGCAAGATGCACAAGCCTTCCAAGGCGGTGCCTTCCAAAACACCGGCGACTACCGCACATTCTTGCCGCTCAACACGCGCTTGGTCGCCGTCGAAGGCGCCACCGCCACGAAACTCGCCGCACTCGACGCTCGCTTCGCCATCCGCGAATCCGTCGCCCAACCGCTGCTGATCGAAGCCGAAAAAATCATCACGCACAAGCTCGAGAGCGCCGTCGTCTCCAAAGAATCCGTTTACACCATCATGGTGGACGAAGCCATCTCCATGAGCGACTACTAACCTAGGTCAGGCCTCCGGCCTGAAGGATCCCTCCGTTACCCCTCCGGTCCTCCGGGGGGGCAAGGGGGGGTCAAACTGCCAAGCGCAAAACCGAACCACCAAATCGCGTTCTCGTTCCCTCTGATCTCCCCCCGCGAACGCGCGGGGGGATAAAGGGGGGTTCTGAAATCATCAATCATCAATCATCACTCTCGCCGCGGCACATGTCCGCATGTGCCCGGAACGTGAAGCGCATAAGATTCCGGGCAGGTTCAGAAACCTGCCGTAGCGAGTGCATCCCCCATCCCCCATCCCCCATCCTTTCTCTCCTCCCCCATGCCCAAACCCACTCTCGGCTACGCCCTCGCCAGTCAACCGCTCATGACGATGCACTTCAGCGGTGCCGTCACAACGTCGTCGGTGCATCTGCCGACTGCCGGCGGTGTCGCGGCGGACGGCATGCCCATTCCCTATGGCGGCACGCTGATCAAACTCATCCTGTTCGATGGTTCAACGATTCATGCCGACACCGACACCATTGCATTTTCCGCCAATGACCGCTTGAGTCTCTACTGTCAAAATGTCGGCAGCAACTTCACCGTCAAAGCCCGCATCAACGGTGTCTCCACAACATTGCAAGTCACCTCAGTGCCGTTCAACTCAACTCTGCAGGCCACTCTCGTTTTTGCCATCAACCGAGTCTAAGGAACCACCATGCCATTCACTGACCTGCCCACAGTGCGCAAGCACCTCGTGGCCGCGAACATCCCTGAAACTCGCGTCGAAAATGTCCGCATCACTCTCGTCGGCACCTACTCTGTGGCACTCCCGCATGCCAACCTCGTGAACAATTCCGAAGCAGTCAAACTCATTGCATCCGATGCATCCAGCTTGGAAACTTCTGTGCAGTTGTCCAATGAGGATTTCACCGAACTGGTACACAAAAGCCTAGTGCAAGGATCAGCCGTCGTAGCCGCAGACCGTGCGCTCACAACCATCTTCACCGAAGAACTCGACTATCGCACCGACTACGCATCCGGCGCTCTTGCCCGCGTCGCCGGTGGCAGCATTCCCAACCTCACCAGCGTCCACGTCTGGTACGACCGCTATCTCATGTACGACATCGGCGCCGACTACGTCATGGACTTTCCGTCCGGCACCATTGCTCGCACCGCCGGAAGTTCCATTCCCGACGGCGCAACCGTGCTCGTGGACTATTCCATCGCGCAGGGAACGGCCGAAGACAGCTTGATTGAGCTGGTCATCGTTGAAGCCACCGACGTCATCGTGCGGAGTCTGCGGCCGGGATACACATCAAGCTCCACCGATCAAGGTCTCAAAACCGGAGCCTGCTATCTCGCGCTCGCGTACTATGCTCGCGGCATGTCGGCGCTCATGCTCACGCGCAACACCGGAACCGACGCGCACAGCCGCGCCAAAGAATGGCTGTCGCTCGCCAAAGAGTGGAACGACATCGCCTGGAACGTGCTCGCGCCCTTCGTCACACCGCATCTGATCCGCGCCGGAGCCGTGGAGTAAAATGGATGTCTTCTCCGCCGAGCGCAAACAACAAGTGCTCGAGAACCTCTTCACTCTCGCCACGGACGACAAGAGCAACACCGTCGCCGCCATCAAACTCTATCTCGAGTTAGCCAACGGCGCAGCTCCGGATGAGACAATCACTCTCGAACACGCACTCGAACTCCTCCGCTCTGCATCTCCCCCCGCAGAGTGCGGGGGGACTAAGGGGGGTTCAGGTAGTGAAGCGCCCTCAATGACCCAAGAGCCACGCGCCAGCGGCAATGGGTCCAGCATTCACGCTGGCGTCGCGGCTGAAGAATCCCTCCGCTCTGCATCTCCCCCCGCAGAGTGCGGGGAGACTAAGGGGGGTTCCGCGGCGGCACCCGCTGCGGGTGCCCCTTCTCAAGCATCACCCACCAAGCGAACCCGCACGCGCAAACCATCTCAATCATGAATCATCCCGAATTCACCGAACTTGTACGTTGCGCTCGCTCGCCGTGGTACTTCTTGACCACGCACGTTAAAACACAAGACCCCATCGCCGGTGCGCGTGCCTATCCCGACTATTCGTACTTGCAATCATTAATCGCGGACGCGCAAGCGCACCGCTATCTGCTCGTCCCCAAATCACGGCAGATGATGGTCACATGGAGCATGGTCGCACTCACTGTATGGCGCGCTATGTTCCATCGTCCCGGTGACTATCTCTTCCTCTCCCGAAACGAACGCTGCGCCGAGGAGCTGCTGGATCGCGCAAGATTCATCCTCGATCACTTGCCCGCTTTCATGCAGCCCCGGCGCAGCGCCGACAATAAATCCGAACTCGAGTTCGCGGGATTGAACTCGCGCCTGATTTCCCTTCCTGCAACTGCCGACGGCCCGCGCATGTACTCACCCACCGCCGTCTTCTGGGACGAAATGGCCTTCACTCCATTCGATTCACAAATCTGGACCGCGCTACAACCCGCACTCCTTAGCGGCGGTTCTTTCGCAGGCGTCTCATCTTCCGGCGGCGTGCACAATCTATTCGCGCGATTTGCAACGACCCCCCCTAACCCCCCCGCGCATCGCGGAGGGGAACCAGAGTCTCCCCCCGCAGAGTGCGGGGGGATTAAGGGGGGTTCTGGAGAGAACCTCATCCACCTTCACCGCATCCACTATTCCCTCCACCCCGAACGCAACGCAGAGTGGCGAGCGCAAGCATCACTCGGTCTCTCGCAATCGCAATGGGAACGCGAACAGGAAATCTCGTTCGACTCCGCCGATGATCTCGTCTATGCCGAATTCGATCCGGTCGTCCACATCCTCAAAGAAGAGTTTCACCCGCGCAGAGAGTGGCCGCTCTACCGCACGATTGATTTCGGCTACCGCAAGCCGTTCGTGCTCTGGCTGCAAGAACTGCCTTCCGGCGAATTTGTCGTCTTCTCCGAATGGGAAGGCCGCGATGCCACCACCGAAGCCATGTACGCCGCGATTGCCCGCACTGATTTGCTGTTCGATCTCTCCGAATCCGCTTTCCGCTTCACGGCCTGCGATCCCGCCGGCGCGCATGCGCAGGACAGCGGAATCTCTCCCGTGGATTATCTCGCGCGCCAGGGAATCAAATTGCGCCATCGGCCGTCGCGCATTCTCCCCGGCATCGAGCGCGTCAAAGCCGCGCTGCGCGATGCCACGGGCCGAGTTTCACTCTTCATCTCTCCGCGCTGCCGCAAACTCATTCTCGATATTCACCGCTACAAATGGAACGCCGCTGCCGACGAACCGCTCAAAGACGGCGACTCCGACCACTCACTCGACGCGCTTCGCTACTTCTTCGTCAACCTCGATGCGCAATCCGAACGCGAACCCGCCACACCTCGCCTCGCCAAATGGTAAAACAAAAGCGGCCCGGTTGCCCGGGCCGCCATGTGCCTTACAGAAGCGACGTGAATTACTTCGTCTCTTCCTGTTTGCGGAATTCAAGCGGACTACTCACATTCACCGCGGCCGGCGGTGGCGCGCAATTCAAAATCAATCGCGCATAGTTGAAAGGAATGCTTGAGAAGTACGTCCCCGAATTTTGTCCGGCGGGTGCGTACAAGCTGCCGTAGAAAGTGAATCCGCCCGGCCACTCGTCTGACGGATCATCGGCAGTCCACAGATCAACAAATCCCTGCTCGGCCTGATACCAACGGAGTTCGTAGAGATCGGGGCTGACCAATTGAATCGTCAAACTGTCAATCGCCGGGCACGGCGCGCCAAGACAGAATGCAAAATCAAAAGGCGACGCGGATGAAGAGCCGTCACCGAAAGGCGATGTTGCCCAAAACCACTGGCAGTCCATATCACCGACCTTGGCGACGCTAAGATTGCCGCTCGGAATACCGCACGGCGGGCTGATAGCCACGTCGTACTGCGAAAGATTGTACGTGCCGAAATACACCTCTGGCAACTGAACACCCGTAGTCGTGACAGTGTACAAACAGCTGTTCATCCCGTCACTGAATTCAACTTGGAAACTCTCCGGTGCTCCGTTGCAGATCAACGGGAAACCCCAGAACCGCACCGAACTCACTGCCTCTGACGCAGCGTAATTGTCTGATTGAATGGCACCAATATCAACCTGCGATGCTAAAGCAGTGCCATATTCTACCGGCATGAAAGGCTGCTGACCAAAAATGCTGCGATCCTGACAAGACGGGCGAGTCGGACACGGTGTGTCACAGAAAACTCCCTCTGTGAACACGCCACCTAACACGCCGCAGTTAAAAAGATTCGTCAGCTCGCACTGCGGATTGTCGTAAATCTCGCCGTAACAGCAACGGCCAAGACACTCACTGACATTCAGCACAAATGGGCCGCAGCCGCCGTTATAGCCTTCCACCGTCAAATAATACGTGCCCGCTGTCAGATGCACACAGCGGATAACAGACAAGCCAATGCCGCCGCATTCGTCGTCGTTCTGCGCGATCACGCCGCCGTTGCACTGCGTGCTCAGGTAAATGTAGCTGTCCCAAATGCTGTCGTCGTTACACGTCGAGAACGTCCAGTCCGACTCGTACGGAATGTTCACGCAATACGTGTAATCTTCGCTCGGACGCAAACTGTTGTTGTTCCCCGCGCCGCATGTGTTCCACGCCACCGATGCCGGAGCCGAGAACGCGGCGTCGATCCTGCACCCGCTGCACGGTATCAAATCCATGCGCGCACGGTACGCGCGAAAATCATTGATCCCCGTGAACACGTACGGAGCTATAACCACAGAGTATGTTCCCGCTGGAAGGCACGGTGAGATGATGGTCGCCGTCGAACAAGGGTAAACGTAGGGCGCCGAACCCCACACGAAACTCCACGGGCAGCTTCCGCTTAATACAAAAACATGATAACCAACCTCCGAGTCCACCGTGACAGCAAGCGAGCATGCCTCGGACAACGTGACACGATAAGCATCCATATCGCGATAGTTGCCTCCGTCTGGACCAATGAAGGTGAAGTAACCGCCGCAAACCGCCTGACACGGCTGTATATTCTGCCACGATGCAGCCCCACCCCAAGTCTCATTCGCGCAGCCGCCGTCGCAGTCCAAACGCGCATGTGTGTTGTCACGAGTTTCAAAGCACTCCTGAATATCACCCGGCTGGCAGTCAACATTGCAATTGTCGAACACGTTCAGCACGTAGTTGCCGTTGCCGCTGTAGGTTTCCACAATGATGTAGTACGTTGTTCCCGCGTTCAAGACGCGCGTAATCAACGATTGCGTGCCAATTCCGTCGTCATCGTCGCATTCCACCGTCGTAGTGCCCGGGCAGGCGCCGCCGGTTTGGATGTAGAGATAGGTGTCAACGTTGCTGCCGTTTGTGGTAATCGTGTAACTCAGTGTGTACGGCGGAACGAACGAATAGATGACATCCGGCGCGTTGGTGTTGTAGCACGAACCACCGACTTGGGCCGGAGAGTAGTTGTTTGCTCGTGCTGCCGTCGTGCCCGAATCCGTGTATGGCAACCCGCTAATCACAGTCGCCGGACAAGCGTCGGCGCCTTGATCCAAGGGATTACCCGGGTCGCGCACGTCACGCTGCGCATACAGATCGTTCAACTGATCTTTGAGATTCAAACGTGTGATTTCATCTGGTTCAACCGAGCTGAAACCACCGTCAAGCTGAAATTCCAACTCCTTTATCTGCTGCTCCAACGGCGTCAGTTCCTGCGGACGAAACACCGTCGGAGTTCCAAACCCGTCGTTGGCCACGGCATTCAGAACTTCTTCGGTTGTAACTGGATTGCCATTCAATTGATTGGTTAACTCACGCGCACGGGTGCTGAGTGCCGGATCCACCGACTGACCCGCAGCCTTCATGGAGGCAATTTGCGCTTGGAGTTGAGCCAACTCCGTTTCAGGTGCAATCAACTGACCAAACTGCATCGTCGGCGCACTGGTGTCGGCCAGCACAACAGTCGTCAAAACAAGCACTAATACAAAGAGCTTCTTCAACAATCACTCGCTTTCGTCATTTATGGTTTCGTTCACATAAAATCAGGAATATTACTCATGCTGTCAACTTAAAACGAGCACGTTCCTTGTATTTAATTCTACTGCCCCAAGCTCCTGAAACGGCTTTACACACAGATTCCAGAAAACAAAAAGCGGCCCGGTTGCCCGGGCCGCCTAATCAGCGAATCTCAAAACAGATTACTTGGTTTCTTCCTGCACCTTGAACGCAGGATCAGAGGAGTTTCCAGCGGCAGGCGGTGGAGCGCCACATTCCATTGTCATGACGTAGATAACCTCAGACGAAGGAACGGGCGCGAAGAACGCGTTGCTGTATGATCCTTCCGGGAGATCCAGGCTAAACAACTCCGTGTAGGTCGCCGGAAACACTGCGGTCGGATCAGTTGACCACCACGCGCGCACAACCCCTGCAG